>ERZ791927.212-NODE-212-length-66133-cov-5.634356_pt1 | contig 66133 bp, 63 predicted proteins | sample MGYA00510130_ERZ791927 | MGnify/ENA primary metagenome ERZ791927 (study PRJEB30046, sample SAMN00792055) | human gut metagenome | study: EMG produced TPA metagenomics assembly of the A metagenome-wide association study of gut microbiota in type 2...
AGGGAGAATTGGGGAATGTGGCAGTGCTGGGGCCGGAGCGGAAGGAAGCGCAGGTGGAGATTTCCCTCACCGACGCCCGGACGCTGGGCATCGACGCCCCCGTGCGGCTGTTCGGGGACGTCGCCGGAAGCCCCGGCGCGGTAATCGTGGGGCAGTGCGGCCGGGTCACGCTCCCGCAAGGGGTCATCGTAGCAAAGCGCCATATCCACCTGACCCCGGAGGACGCCGCCCGCTTCGGCGTCCGGGACAAGCAGACGGTGAAGTTGAAGGCGTACACCGGCCGCCCGGTGATTTTTGAGGACGTGGCGGTGCGGGTCAGCCCGGAATTTGCCTCCTACGTCCATCTGGATTACGACGAGACCAACGCCTGCGGCTTCCGGAAGGGCGACCTCGGGAGGATACTGCCATGACCCGGGCGCTGCTGATCGGAAAGGAACCGGCGGCGGAGCTGGGGTATGATTACGTGATGGAAGCGCCCTACGACGCGGTGGTCATCGGCTCGCTGACTCTGTCCCAGCTGCTCCGGTTCCGGGAGGAGCGGGTGCTGTCCGCCCTGGCGGAGGGAAAGCCGGTCTATCTCTACACACCGGGGCTGCCGGAAGCGCCGAAAAACCGGATGCTTTCCGGAAGCCTTGCTTCCGCCCAGCGGGAGCTGAAAAACTGGGGCGTGCTGTTTACGGACGGCGGACGGAAAAAGCTCATCACGGCGGAGGAAGCCCGGGCGCTTCGGGCGGCGGGGAAGCTGCCAAGCCCCGGCGCGGTGCTGACGCCGCTGGCGAGGGAAATTATGGAGGGGAAGAAATGAAGGTAGGAAAAGTGGTAGGCGCCATCTGGGCGACACGGAAGGCGGCGTGCCTGCAGGGGCAGACCTTCCTTGTGGTGGAGAGCAACGGAGAAAGAATCGTAGCCGCCGACCAGGTGGGCGCGGGAACGGGGGACAAGGTCTTGCTCGCCACGGGGACGGTTGCCAGCAAATACTGCATGGACGCCCCGGTGGACGCCGCCGTTGTGGCCATCGTGGACGAAAAGCAGTAGTCCAAACGTCCTGAGACAAAACGCCGTTCTCGGGACAATCCATAGTAAGGGAGAGAGGGCAATGTCATTTCATGAGATCCTCATAGCGGTTATGGCGGCTTTCGCGGTGGCGGGCGCCATTGACCGGATTTTCGGGAACCGCTGGGGGCTGGGAAAGGAATTTGAAGAGGGAATCCTGGCCATGGGTTCTCTGGCGCTGGCCATGGTGGGGATCGTCTGCCTTGCACCGGTGCTTGCGGGCTTACTCAAGCCGGTGATCGTGCCGGTGTTTGCCTTTCTGGGCGCAGACCCCGCCATGTTTGCCGGAACGATTCTTGCCTGCGACATGGGCGGCGGCGCGTTGGCGGTGGAGCTGGCGGCAAGCTATCCGGCGGCCATGCTGGGCGGCGTGCTGACCGGCTCCATGCTGGGGGCGACCGTGGTGTTCACCATCCCCGTCGCCATGGGGATTCTGGAGGAAAAGGACAGGCCGGTCATGGCGAAGGGAATCCTCTGCGGCATCGTCACCATCCCGCTGGGCGTTCTCGCGGGTAGCCTGACGGCGGGATTCCCCATCGGGATGGTGCTGCGCAACCTGATCCCCATTGTCATCATCGCGGCGCTGATTGCTCTGGGACTGTGGCGGGCGGAAAACGCCATGGTCAGGGGCTTCGAGGTGTTCGGCAAGCTGGTGGTGGCCGTTGTGACCGTGGGACTGGCGGCGGCCATCGTGGAGGCGCTGACGGGATTCGTCATCATCCCCGGCATGGCGCCCATTTCGGAGGGCTTTGAAACGGTGGGCACCATCGCTATCGTTCTGGCGGGGGCGTTCCCGCTGGTGTTCGTGATCACGAAACTGCTGCGAAAGCCGCTGATGGCGGCGGGGCGGTGGCTGGGCATCAACGATGCCGCGGCGGCGGGACTGATCGCCAGCCTTGCCAACTCCATTGCCACCTTCGGCATGGTAAAAGACATGAACCGGCGGGGCAAGGTGGTCAACATCGCCTTCGCGGTTTCGGCGGCCTTCGTCTTCGGCGACCATCTGGGCTTCACGGCGGGCTTCGCTCCGGAGATGATCGGCCCAATGATCGTGGGAAAGCTGGTGGGCGGCGTCAGCGCCATTGCGGTGGCCATGTGGCTGACGGCAAAGGAAGAAAAGTCGTAACGATCAGCGTTTCCCGACAAAAATCGGAAATTCCCGGTGCAGGGTGTTGACAAAACCCCCTGCACCGGGATATAATGGCGCTGTATATTTCAGAAGCTGTGAAGAGAAGAGTACGCTTTTTCTCCCGCGAAAGAGAGCCCCGGAAGGTGCGAGGGGGTGCGGCGAGGGGAGCGGAACATGGTCTCGGAGCTGAGCCGTCGAGCGGGGATTCTCCCCAGGTAGACGGTTCCGGGTCGTCCCGTTACAGGCGTTTGAGGTACGGACAGAATGCCCGTGCGAATCAAGGTGGTACCGCGTCAGTTTTTGTCGCCCTTGGATGATTCCAGGGGTGCTTTTTTATTTAGGAGGATTCTTTATGTGCGAAAAATGCAGAGGTAATTATTACATTACCACCCCCATCTATTACCCGTCCGCCAAGCTCCACATCGGCCACGCCTACTGCACAGTGGCGACGGACACCATGGCGCGCTTCAAGCGGCTTCAGGGCTATAACGTCATGTTCCTCACCGGAACCGACGAGCATGGCCAGAAGATCGAGGACAAGGCCAAGGCCGCAGGCGTGACCCCCCAGCAGTTTGTGGACGACATCGTCACCGGCGAGCGGGGCGTACTGGATTTGTGGAAGCTGATGAACATTTCCTACGACCGGTTCATCCGCACCACCGACGACTACCATGTGGCGGCTATCCAGAGAATTTTTAAGAAGATGCACGACAACGGCGACATCTACAAGGGCGTCTACAAGGGCAAGTACTGCAAGCCCTGCGAATCCTTCTGGACGGAGAGCCAGCTGAAGGACGGCAAATGCCCCGACTGCGGCCGGGAGGTGCAGGATGCGGAGGAGGAAGCCTATTTCTTCCGCCTGTCCAAATATGCTGACCGGGTGCAGGACCTGCTGGAAAACACCGATTTTCTGGAGCCCCGCAGCCGGGTCAACGAGATGGTCAACAACTTCATCAAGCCCGGTCTCGAAGACCTGTGTGTCTCCCGCACCAGCTTTACCTGGGGCGTGCCGGTGGACTTTGACCCCGGCCATGTGGTCTACGTGTGGATCGACGCCCTGTTCAACTACATGACGGCGCTGGGCTTTGAGAACGACAAATACCACGATCTGGAAGCCTTCTGGCCTGCCGACGTCCACTTCGTGGGCAAGGAGATCGTCCGTTTCCACTCCATCATCTGGCCGGCCATGCTCATGAGCCTGAACCTGCCCCTGCCGAAGAAGGTCTACGGCCACGGCTGGCTGCTGCTGGACGGCGGCAAGATGTCCAAGTCCAAGGGCAACGTGGTGGATCCCTACGTGCTGGCGGAGCGCTTCGGCGTGGACGCCCTGCGCTTCTTCCTGCTGCGCTCCTTCCCCTTCGGCTCCGACGGCAATTTCTCCAACGAAGCGCTGATTAACACCATCAACGTAGACCTTGCCAACGATCTTGGCAATCTGGTTTCCCGGACGGTGGCCATGGCGCAGAAGTACTTCGGCGAGCGCCTGCCCGCGGTACAGACGGCGGACGAGGAAAAGGACGCCGAGCTGATCGCCATGGTGTCCTCCCTCCGGGATAAGTACGAGGAGCAGATGGAGAAGTACGCCTTCCAGAACGCTCTGGCGGAGGTGTTCAAGGTCATTTCCCGCGCCAACAAGTATATCGACGAGAACGCCCCATGGGTGCTGGCCAAGACCGAGGACGGTAAGCCCCGTCTGGCGAAGGTGCTGTACAACCTGCTGGAGACCATCCGCATCTGCGGCGGTCTGCTGAAGCCCTTTATGCCCGACACCACGGCGGAGATCGCCCGCCGTCTGGGCGATGCCCGGACGGACTGGGACAGCCTGACGGGCTTCGGCGTTCTGCCTGCCGACATCGCCACCGTAGCCGGCCCCGCCCTGTTCCCCAGAATCGACGTGGAGAAGGAGCTGGCCGCACTGGAGGAGCTGAACAAGCCCCCCATCCCAGCGCTTCAGATCGAGCCTTACAGCGAGGAAACGGTGGATTTCGACACCTTCTGCAAGTCCGACCTGCGGGCGGTGAAGGTCAAGGACTGCCAGCCGGTGAAGAAGAGCGACAAGCTGCTGTGCTTCACGCTGGACGACGGCACCGGCACCGACCGTCAGATCCTCTCCGGCATTGCGAAATACTATAAGCCCGAAGAACTGGTGGGCAAGACGCTGGTGGCCATCACCAACCTGCCCCCCCGGAAGATGATGGGCAAGGAGAGTAGCGGTATGCTATTGTCCGCCATCCACACAGAGAATGGCGAGGAGAAGCTGAATCTGGTAATGGTCAGCGACGCCATCCCCGCCGGCGCGAAGCTGTGCTGATTTCTTGAACTGAACATGGAAACGGCGTGACCTTGCGGTCACGCCGTTGACGTTTATGGGGATGGCAGAAATGTGGTGTCGTTCCTGTCTGTTCTGCAAACTTGAATTTATAAAACAAAATGTTTCTTCATTTGTGCATACAATATTTGCCTGTCATCATCAGGTAATAAACTCTCTTTTTTCAAAGCATAGTGATGTGCGAATTCTGCATCTGTGTATGAGTGATTGTTGATTACAACGGCATTTTTATATCGCGGCCTCACATGGATATGTAAATGAGGGTTTGGTATTGCTTCCTTGAAAAAGTTATTCAACAAACAACTCCAGTTGCTTAATTCGGCTCCTAATACTTCTCTAAAGATACATTCCAATCTATCTATAATGGTTTTCAATTCAATCCACTCAGAAATATCCAATTCTGAAAGACTGCCGCAATGTCTATTCAACACCAAAATACATCTGCCGACATAATCCTGTATATCGGCCAGATAGACAGACCAATGTAATGATTGATATAGCAACCATTCATTTTCTTTATAATCGCACCATTTGCAGCCATTCATCACATATCTCCACCAATTCCAATTTCTAATTCTGATCTTATCATATCACGAACCAAAAAACAAGACTGCTCAGCCGCGTCCGTTCACAGGTATTCCTCACTCCGCCATCTCCCGGAAGGGCAGATATTCCATAAACTTCTGAACCGCCGGGGTCAGATGCGCCCGGTTTTTCATGGCAAGCCCAAGCTTACCCATGCTGTACCATGCGTTCCCCCGCTCCTGGGTCGTGACCATTCTGCTGGTCAACAGCGGATTTTTGCGGAAAGGGACATAAAGCTGCCGCATAGTCCCACATACCATCAGGCTGTGCTGCCGGACAGAACCTGGAAAACGTTCCTTTTCCAAAGAAAATGCGGGGAAAGGCATTCGCCTTTCCCCGCTCGGTTAAAAACTCAGTTCGCGGCGGAAACGGAAGTGATGTGGGGGTTGACGCCCTCGTACCAGTAGAGGAACCCTTCGGCGTTGATCACGTCGCCGATCTGCAGTGCTTCAACAGCCTGATACACCTCGGTGTCCTGACCGCACAGGTAGGACTCCACGCAGAAGTTGTAGGTCTGGCCGTTCACGGTGACGTTGAAGTACAGGTCGTTGCCCTTCTCGCCGGAGCCGTCCCAGTTGTACAGGAAAGCAGCCTCGTTGCCGTTGGCGTCGGTACTGGGAGCTACGGTCAGGCCGGTGAAGGAAACGAACTCGTTCTGATGGCCGATCAGCTCGTCGGTGCCCAGCAGGTCGGTGACGTCCAGAGGCTCGGCAATGTAGGAATCGCCCTTGACAAATTCAAAGGTGCCATCCGTGATCTCCACTTCGCCGGACCATTCGCTCTTGTAGCCGGTGACACGAATCTTGGTGCCGGGAACCAGCTTGGCGGCGTCCTCTTCGGAGCAGGCCAGCTCGTACAGGAAGTAAGCGCCGTCGGGGCTCTGGCAGTAAACGGTGACCTTGTTGTCCCACCAGGACTGATGGGCCTGAACGTAGGTCTCCACAACGACCTCCGTGTCGTTGGCGGCGGCCACATAGTCGGCGTGGCTCATTCCGGCGCCCTTCTTGGCGCAGCCGGCGAAGGACAGAACCATTGTCAGAACCAGAAGCATGGCAATCAGCTTTTTCATGTTTCAAAACTCCTTTTTCATATATCGTACCATGGGGTACAGCCCCATTATACTACAGGATTTATGGAAATCAATCTTTTTTACGGCGTTTTTTCAGCTTTTCACTGAGAACATAGGTACCCATCCCGACCCAGCAGACCGCAAGACCGATCAGCAGCGCCTTGGAAACGCCGGGCAGCGGCCCCAGGCCGTCGGCGGAGGCCTGAATCTGGTCTAAGCGGTACAGGGAGGAAACGTCGCTGTAAAGAGACGACAGGTACTTATCGTTGACCGTCTGGTGGCGGCGGACGGACTTATTCACGTCCTCAATCAGCTGCCCTGCGGCGTTGCGCAGAGACGCGGAGCCGTTGAACACGGGGGTGACGAAGGTGCAGTCCGTGTAGCGCATCAGCAGCTGGGCGGCCTCGATCTTGGCGCGGTAGTGGGTGGTGTTATCCTCGCCGCAGCGGCTTAAATAGTCCTGATAGGCGGGGCTTCCCTGCGCCTTGGACGTGACGGGGATGTACCCCTCCGTCTGGGAATAGGCGATCTGCACGTTATTGGTCAGCAGATACTGGGCGAACAGCCAGCTCGCCAGTACTTCCTGCGGATCGGACTTGTTGAACACGCACATCGACGGCCCCTGAGAGATCATCTGGGGCTGCTCCGGGTCAAACTGGGGAACCGGCAGCACTGCCAGCTCAAAGGGAATCAGCTTTTCCTCGGCAATGTCGATGAGTGGAGCGTCGGCGCCCATCCATGTCGCGCCGGCAGTGGAGTCGATAGCGAAAATGCACTGCCCGGCGTTGAGGAAGTTTGCGGGGTAGCCTGCCAGCTTGAAGGTGTTGAACGCCCCGGAGGCGGCGTGCTCGGCAATGGTGGTGAGGATTTCTCCCGTGGTGTCGTTGAACAGCTGCACCTCGCCGCTGCTCGTAGAGTAGCCCGCACCCTGCTGCTTCAGCATCTGGATCATCATGTTGTCTGTGGATTTGTCGATGAAGGGGATCAGCACTTTCTGACCGTTGAGCAGAAAATTCCCGGCGCTGTCCTTCGCCATGGCGGCTTCGGAGACCTCCCACACAAAGTCCCATGTCAGGACGTCGGGGAGGGTGTAGCCCAGCTTTTCCACGTAGGTCTTGTTGACGTAGCAGGCTTCCGTGGAGCGCATGTAGGGGATGGCGTAATAGTGGCCGTTGATGGCGCATTCCGACAGAAACTGATGGGTAATTTCCGCCTGCGTGGGGGAATCGAAGCGCACCTCGCTGCCCCCAAGGCCGTATTTTTCATCGGCAAACAGCTCGTCCAGCGGAACCACCGTGTCTTCGCCGGTGAGATAAGTGGCAATGTGGTCGGGGTAGGTGATGCAGACGTTGGGGGTGGTGTCCGTGGCGATGTTGGTAATGACGTCGTTGTAGATTTTGCCGTAGTCCGTATACAGCCGGAGATTCACGGTGATGTTGGGATACAGCGCTTCAAAGTCCGCAATGGCCTGCTTGTAGATGTTCACCTGAGCCATGTTGGTGTCGTTTTTCGCCCAGAAGGTGATCTCATACCGCCGGGAGGTGTCAAAGTTGTCCGGAACCGGATAGGAACTGGAAGCGGCGGGATTCTCCCCGGAGGCCAGCGTACCGTGGCAGCCGGTGAAGGAAAGGGTCAGCGCAAGGGCAAGCAACAAGGCAAGCAGCTTTTTCATCCCTTCACGCCTCCTCTCGAAACGCCCTCCATGATCTTCTTCCGGAAAATCAGGAACAGCACGATCAGCGGCAGGGAAATGGCCACCACCGCCGCCATCATGGCGGGGATGTTCTCCCGGCCAAAGCCGTTTTCCCGAATCTCCTGAATACCGTTGGACACCAGAAAATAGGACTGATCGTCGGTAATGAGCCGCGGCCAGACATAGGCGTTCCAGCACTCGATGACCTTCAGAATGGTGATGGTGACAACGGTGGGGCGGCAGATGGGGATCATCACCTTGAACAGGTATTTGAGATCGGAGGTGCCGTCCACCTTGGCAGCGTAGTAAAGCTCATCGGGAACCTGAGAGAAGGTTTCTTTCAGCAGGTAGATGTAAAACACCGACGTTACGGAGGGCAGGATCAGACCGGTGAAGGTGTTGCGCAGATTCAGGTCGGTGATGGTGACGAAGTTGGTGATGACCACCAGCTCCGTGGGAATCATCATCAGGGACAGAAACAGGGCGAACACCAGATCCTTGCCCTTGAAGCTCAGCCGGGCAAAGCCATAGGCCGCCAGCACCGTGACAATGAGCATCAGGCCGGTGGTGACGACGGTGAAGACGATGGTGTTGAGAAAGTATCCCCCCAGCGGCACCTGGGTGAAGGCGTCCACGTAGTTTTGCAGAGTGGGGGACAGAGTGTACAGCTTGGGAACCCACTCGGAATTGTAAGCGCCGTAGCTTTTGACGGAGGTAAGCACCATCCAGTAAAAGGGAAACAGTACCAGAATGCCCCAGACGGTCAGAAAGAAATAGGTGATGGTTTTCCTGACACGGTCGCGGAGACGGGCGCTTTTTTCAATCTTTTCGTAATCCACGTTCGCCGCCTCCTTTTAGTAGTGGACGTGCTTCTTGCTCACCAGCAGGTTGATGCAGGTGATGGTCAGCACGATGGCGAAGAGCGCAATGGCCGCAGCAGAGGCGTAGGAGGGGTAGCCGCCGGAGTCGCCGTAGAGCATGTCGTAGATGTAGCCGACAATGGTGTTCATCCCGGCGGCGTTCAGATTGGTGCCGAACAGAGCGACGGCGTCGGAGTAGGCTTTGAACGCGCCGATGAAGCCTGTGATGACCAGATAGAACACGGTAGGGGAGATCATGGGCAGGGTGATCTTGGTGAAGATGCGCCACCGGGGAGTGCCGTCCACTTTGGCGGCGTTATAATAGGTCTGGTCAACGGAGGCCAGCGCCCCGGTGAGGATCAGGATTTTGAAGGGCAGAACGACCCAGATGGTGTAGAAGCAAAGAACGAACATCTTCGCCCAGTAAGGCCCGTCGATGAAGTCCACCGGCTCCGCGCCGAACCAGCTTAAGACCAGATTCACAAGGCCGTCGGAGTAGGGCGTCCGCTTGAAAAAGATCATGAACACCAGACCCACCGCCAGCGTGTTGGTCACGTAGGGAAGAAAGTAAACGGTCTGGTAAAGCTCCCGCAGCTTCTGAATGGAGCTGAGTCCCACGGAGATCAGCATGGCCAGTCCCGTGGAAAGGGGAACGGTGATCAGCACCAGCAGGAGCGTATTTTTCAGCGCCTGTAAAAAATAAGGGTCGCGCAGGACGTAGTGGTAGTTGTAAAGTCCGGTGCCGAAGTAGGTCTGGGACGCAAAATTATATCCTTCCTCAAAGGAATAGGTCAGCACGTCAATAAGGGGATACACCAGAAACAGCCCCAGAAATACGGCGGCGGGAAGCAGATACAGCCAGCCCTTCCAATTGTTCTTTTCCATAGGCTTTCCCTCGCTTCAGCCAAAATCGATCCGCGCGCCGGACTCTTTATGGAACAGGAACACCTTATTGGGCTTTAAGTCAAAGCGCACCTTCTGAGACGCCGTATTGACGGCGTTTTCCGCACTGATGATGGAGCGGATGGTCACGTTCTGGGACTTGGGATGGGTGGAGACGACACTGATATCCCGCCCCATGACCTCCACCCGGGACAGATCGCAGCTCAACGCGCCGGTCTCCGACAGGGTAAAGCCCTCGGGACGGATGGCGGCGGTGACGCTCTGGTTGGCCACACCGGGGACGGCCAGCACGGCTTCCTCGCCGATGTACAGATGCCCGTCCTTCACCTCACCGTCAAAGACGTTGATGGGCGGCGTGCCCAGAAATTTTGCCACAAAAAGATTCACGGGAGAATCGTAAACCGCCTGAGGCTTGCCAATTTGCTGTACCACGCCGTCCTTCATGACCACGATCAGGTCGGAGATGGACATGGCTTCCTCCTGATCGTGGGTGACGAATACGGTGGTGATGCCGGTGGCCTTCTGGATGCGGCGGATCTCCTCCCGGGTCTGGAGCCGCAGACGGGCGTCCAGATTGGAAAGGGGTTCGTCCAGCAGCAGAATTCTCGGCATTTTCACCAGCGCCCGGGCAATGGCCACGCGCTGCTGCTGGCCACCGGACAGCTCTTTTGGCTTGCGGTCCATCAGTTCTTCAATCTGCACCAGCTTCGCCGCTTCCAGCGCCATGTCGGCCATCTGCTGGTGGGTGAGCTTGTCCTTGCCCGTCCGGTTTTCCAGAGGGAAAGTAATATTCTGCCGTACCGTCAGATGGGGATACAGGGCGTAATTCTGGAACACCAGCCCCACGCCCCGGTTCTCCGCAGGCAGGTCGGTGACGTCGTCGTCGCCGAAGAAGATACGGCCGGAGGTAGGCTTCTGCAATCCGGAGAGCAGGTTCAGCGTGGTGGACTTGCCGCAGCCCGAAGGGCCGAGCAGACCCAGCAGCACGCCGTCGGGGATCTCAAAGGTGAAGTCGTTCACGGCGATCACGTCGGCGGGCTGCTTTTTGTTGCGGCTGGGGAACTTTTTCGTCAGATTTTGCAGCGTTACTTTCATGGAACCACAGTCCTTTCAAAGCGTTGTCTCCATTATATGCCACAAAGCTACGCATTTCAAGAAAAAAGAATCATCTGAACTGTAAAACAGCAATTTCTTCATTGGGGCCAGAACTCAGGCGTGTAATATGCCGCCGCTGATGCCGAAGGAGGAGGTTGTACCATAAAAAAGTTCTTGAAGATATGCGGTGTATGACATATTATCAGGAATGTCAGGAGAATGTGAGAGCAGCACCCCACGTAGCAAGGAACAAAAAGTCGAACTGCAAAAAGGAAGGATAGAAATGGGAGATAAATGAAAGGCTGCCCGTCAGGCTGCAGGCATGACCCAGGGACAGCTTGCCGAGGCCATCGGATGCCGGGGCAAGGATATCAGCCGCTGGGAAAACGGTCACGTAGAACCCGGTGTGCTGACCGTCAAGAAAATAGCGCAGGTATTGGGGTGCAGCATGGACGAGCTTGTTTGATGACGCACGAAAAGGAGTTGGGATTGCAAAAGAACCCCGCGGCTGCTCTCTTCGGGCTGCCGCGGGGCGAATCTTTTCCTGCTTTGCAGTCAACGGCAAATCTGCCAGTAGAGTCCATATTGGTGCGCTCGTGAGACTTTGCAGAAGACTGACCGTTGACATATTCCAATTTCATCCACATCCCTACGGGATGCGCCTGAAATTGGAGGGACTCTCCCACTTATCTTAAAACAGTCCGCCGGACTGTTTGTTGCGGCAGCGTTGCTGCCGCCGCCCTTTCGAGTCCTAAAACAGAAATAATCCGAACCTGTCTCTCACCAAGAACAGGTTCGGATCATTCTTCTCTGGTACGGGTGTTCTTATAGGACTTTTTGAAAAACCCTGTCATACCAACGTTTTTTTGGATTTCAGAGCATCAAATTTCCTATTTTTTCACTTCACATAGGCATCTTTTTCAAATCGACCGGGATACAACATGAACCTTGGTAATGATGTCCCGCAATCTATCATCGCCAACCATGTATTCCAGCGCCTCATCCGCCGTCTCACATACTTTCTCAGTTTCTGGTTTATTTGCTGCGTAGATTGTTATTTTCCCATCGGTACCATATCTGATGATATTAAACACAGCCCCATTCCACTCAAATTCAATCTCAGCACCCCAGTTGATGCTGCGCTTAAATTCACTGATGGTTTCAAAATTCATACTGCCATATGGAACAATTATTTCCTTCATGCAAAACACCTCGCTGAAGTTCTTAAATTCTGGTGCACCATTCGGATAATTGATCGGCGGACCTGGAACCGGATGTTCATCTGGATTATCCCAGCTAATTCTGTGGTCATGTGGGTTTGTATGCTTATCTCCACGGTTGTGATTTGTCTCATGCCGTTCCATTTCCGCCCGCCCATCAGGCCCCATTTTTGTCTTGTAAACATCACCGTTATTCATTATCGTTCTTTTGATTTCTCCGGGATTTCCCAGATAGCGCTGGTCTTGCGGCTTATTGGGATTTGGTCTCCATTTTCCACCATAAGCGCTTCCGCCGCCTTTACCGATCATGTATGCGTCCATTGTATCATAAAACGTGTGATTTGCGCCACCAATTTTATAGCAGTCCAAATCTTCATGGGGCATTGCCTTCTGGTCATAGTCCATGTACCGCCAGGAGCTGCGTTCATAATCCACATACACGATGTCTCCCTGCATCTCCGGAAACGGGGTGTTGTAGCAAATGATTCTCTCTGGCTCTATACGCCGCAGCATCTCATTGTAACCAGCCATGAACCATTCCTTCTGATCCTTTCGATGATCATGCTCGGAAGCCATGTAGGTTGAAACTGCCACAATGCTGTCCTTTTCAATGCCGTCAAAGCAGAAATCAAAGGTGGATTCATCACCTCAATTGACGGTTGGGATCACCCGTATACCCTTGGATGCCCAGTAAGCACCGCACCAGCGGTTACGAAACACATTATACATCTGCATCACAGGTGCCATTTCCAAATACATGCTGAAATCGGGAGAAAGCACAGCCCGGTATCCAGGACTACGAGGATCTGGCCCAGTACGTCCTCCACGAGCGGGACACTTACGACTATTCCACTCTCCGGGCTTTGGAGGACTACATTGACTATGAGGCGTTTGGGCGGGACGTTGCGGAATCCGAGGGCGGTTCCATTGAGGACGATTGCTATATCTCTCCCACCAACTCCCCCTTTGCCGAGTTTTACGATGGCAACCCGGAGACGATCCCGGCAGGCTATATCGTGTTCACCCCGGAGCTGCTTCTGCTGACCGCCGAGGAAAAGAAGGATTGGGCGGAAGACCTGGCAATCCAGTGTGACAGCTTCTTTCGGGATTTTGACACGGGCTATGCGGAGAAGTACCCGGAGAAACGGTCCCAGGTAGCAGCTTTCTATGACTGGCTGACAGATGGCAAAGTTGGAATGTGTCCGGAAGTGGCTCTCCTGCATTATGAATATTTGAGGCAAACCTTTTATTGCAATTATTTATTGGCAATTTCAAATTTCAAATAGAGGTAATGAACATGAACGATATACTTACCGCACCTTTTATGGTTGAAATGACCCGCACACTAACCAATATGTACGCCCATGGCTGGGATGAACGCAACGGCGGCAATGTCAGCATGTTGTTGGACGAGCAGGACATTGCCCCGTATCTGGACGGCAGCGTGAAGCGCGTGATCCCCATGGGCTTCACCGCAAAGGAGATGGCAGGAAAACTCCTGCTCATAACCGGGACCGGGAAATATTTCAAGAACGTGCAGTATGACCCGGAAACCAATCTCGGCATTATCCGGATTGATGCCGAGGGCAGCAACGCGGAACTCCTGTGGGGCTTTTCCGATGGCGGGAAATTCACTTCCGAACTGCCGGCGCATCTGATGACCCACCGGGTTCGCTTGCAGCAGGACCCGGAGCATCGGATCGTCATGCACTGCCACCCGGTCAACCTATTGGCCATGACTTTTGTCCATTCTCTGGACGAGCGGGAATTCACCAGAACACTCTGGCAGATGTGCAGCGAGTGCATTGTTGTTTTCCCGGATGGGGTCAGCGTTTTGCCCTGGATGGTGTGCGGGACAAATGAGATCGGTGAGGCGACCGCGGAAAAGATGAAGGACAGTCGCCTTGTCGTATGGGCACAGCACGGTATTTATGGAACAGGCAGAGATCTGGATGAAGCATTCGGTCTGATTGAAACGGCGGAGAAAGCGGCGGAGATTTACATGAAAATCGCTCACCTCCCCTGGCTGCAGACAATTACGGACGAAGGTCTGCATCTCCTGGAGAAGCGTTTCGGCGTTCACGCAAAAGAAGGCTATCTGAACTGAAAAGGAGAAATGCAACATGGCAAAGAATCGTTACATTGGTGAGTATCCCGTAATCGGTATCCGTCCCATCGTTGACGGCCGCCGCGGCCCCATGCAGCTGCGCGAGAGTCTGGAAGATCAGGTCATGGCAATGGCCGAGGCCACCAAAAAGCTGTTTGAAGAAAATCTGTACTATTCCAACGGAGAGCATGTGAAAGTCGTCATGGCAGACAGCTCCATCGGACGCGTGCCGGAATCTGCTGCCTGCGCAGAGAAATTCAAGCGTGAAGGAGTTGCCATCACGCTGTCCGTCACGCCCTGCTGGTGCTATGGCTCTGAGACGATGGACATGGACCCCATGACCATTAAGGGTGTCTGGGGCTTCAACGGAACGGAGCGTCCGGGCGCTGTCTATCTGGCCTCCGTTCTGGCAACCCACGCCCAGAAGGGACTGCCCGCATTCGGCATCTACGGTCACGAGGTACAGGATCGGGGTCAGGTCACAGAAATTCCTGATGATGTGAAGGAAAAGCTCCTGCGCTTCGGAAGAGCCGCGGTTGCGGCTGCCACCATGCGGGGCAAGAGCTATTTACAGATCGGCTCGATGTGCATGGGCATCGGCGGCTCCATCATCGACCAGCAGTTCATGGAGGAGTATCTGGGCCTGCGGGTGGAGTCCGTGGATGAGGTTGAAATCCTCCGCCGCATGGAAGAGGGCATTTACGATCACGAAGCCTACGAAAAGGCCCTTGCCTGGACAAAGGCGCACTGCAAGGAAGGCAGGGACGATAACCCGGAGTATGTTGACTTCCTGGGAGAAAAGCGCCGTATTCGGTTTACCCCGGAGGAAAAGCAAAAGCAGTGGGAATTCACCATCAAGATGTACTGCATCATCAAAGACTTGATTCAGGGAAATCCGAATCTGCCCGCCGGATTTGTTGAAGAAACCGTGGGGCACAATGCCATCGCTGCCGGTTTCCAGGGACAGCGGCAGTGGACGGATCATTGGCCCAACTGCGACTACCCGGAGGCAATTCTCAATTCTTCTTTTGACTTTGAGGGTCCCAAGGAGCCTATGGTCTTTGCCACGGAAAACGATGTGCTCAACGGTCTGGGTATGTTGTTTATGGAGCTGCTGACCAACCGTGCCCAGATTTTTGCGGACGTCAGAACATACTGGTCTCCGGAGGCTGCCAAACGTGTCACCGGATATGCGCTGGAAGGAAAAGCGAAAGAGAACGGCGGCATCATTCACCTGCTGAACTCCGGCGCGGCTTGTCTGGATGCCTGTGGCGAATGTACCGATGAGAATGGCCAGCCTGTCATGAAGCGTTGGTGGGAAGTCACCGATGGGGACATCCAGAAAATGACCGATGCGACTGTCTGGTGTGAGGCGGGCTTTGACAACTTCCGCGGCGGCGGCTTTTCCAGCCATTTTGTCACCCGTGCGGAGATGCCCGCAACCATGATCCGCCTGAACCTTGTCAAAGGCCTTGGTCCTGTGCTCCAGATTGCGGAGGGTTGGACTGTGCGTCTGCCGGAGGAAGTAACGGATACGCTTATGGAGCGGACAAACCCCACCTGGCCCTGCACCTGGTTCACCCCGCGCTGCGACGGCAAAGCCGGAAGTCCCTTTGAAAGTGCTTATTCTGTGATGCAGAACTGGGGCGCAAATCACGGCGCTATCTCCTATGGTCATGTTGGTGCAGACCTTATTACCCTTTGCTCCATGCTGAGAATTCCCGTTTGTATGCACAATGTCCCGGAGCAGGATATTTTCCGTCCTGCGGCATGGAATGCCTTTGGAATGGACAAAGAGGGGCAGGACTACCGCGCCTGTGCCGCTTACGGTCCGATGTACAAAAATACCCGATAAAGACGCTGTACCGGGCAGGCTTACCTGCCCGGCAGAAAAAGGAGCAACCAATGCTGAAAAATATTCCGCCTATTCTGTCCCCGGAGCTTCTGAAAACGCTTTGTGAAATGGGACACGGAGATCGCATCTGCATCGGCGACGGCAACTTCCCAGGCGCTTCCATGGCGAAACCAAATCACTGCGTATATCTGCGTGCCGACGGACATGGCGTAACGGAGCTGCTGGACGCGATTTTACAGATTCTGCCTCTGGATACCTACGTGCAGACCCCGGTGATGCTGATGCAGAAAATGGACTGCGACCGGAATTTTGATATCCCCATCTGGAAAGAGTACGCCGAGACCATTGCCAGGTATGACGACCGTGGGGAACAGGCAATCGGCTATTACGAGCGTTTCGAGTTTTATGAGCAGGCAAAAACGTGCTATTGCATTCTCATGACCGGCGAAACCTCCATTTATGCCAATGTGATTTTGCAGAAAGGCGTCATCCAATGAGGAACCTGCTGGCGTTTGATCTGGGGGCAAGCAATGGACGAGCAATCCTTGGGCAGTTCGATGGGAATAAAATCACCATGCGCGAACTGCACCGGTTTGAAAACAACTATGTTGAAATGAACGGCGTTTTCTACTGGGACTTGCCGTACCTTTACAGCCAGCTCAAGCAAGGCTTTCTGGCTTTCAAAAGAGCCGATGTTGGCAATCTGGACTGCTTTGGCATAGACACCTGGGGCGTGGACTACGGCTTGCTTGACAAAAATGGGCAGTTGTTGTCAAATCCCCGTTCCTACCGCTATGCGACCGACGCGGATATGGAAGCAGTCTGGAAAGTCGTTAATTTCCCAACACTTTTTGCGCATACAGGGATTGCCAGTATGAGCTTCAATACGGTCTACCAGCTTTACCGCCGCAAGATGCAGGAAGATCCGGCACTGGATGCAGCTGAAAAACTGCTGTTTATGCCTGACCTTCTCGGCTTCTTCCTGACCGGCGAAGCAAAATCGGAATATACCATTGCAACGACCTCCATGCTCTACAATCCCACTGAGAAAGATTGGGATTGGAAAACGATTGATGCATTGAAACTCCCCCAAAAAATTTTCACACAGATTGACCACGCCGGCTCTATTCGCGGTCGGCTCCGTCCAGAACTGGCAGAGGAATTGGGAATCACTCAGGCTCCGTTTGCCGCTGTTGGCACACACGACACGGCCTCCGCAGTAGCGGCTATCCCCGGAACAGGGAGCTTTGCTTTCTGCTCGTCCGGAACCTGGTCCCTGTTTGGGGTGGAAACAGAGGAACCGATTCTGGCGGATGCTGTACGGAATGCAAATTTTTCCAATGAGGGAACTGTTCAGGGCGGATTCCGGCCATTGAAAAACATCATGGGCTTGTGGCTGATCCAGGAATGCCGCCGCGAATGGCAAAGGGCAGGAATGAACTATAGCTGGGATGAAATTGTAGCGGAAGCAGATTGTGCTGAACCGTTTCGTTCTATTATCGACACTGATTATGGCGATTTTTATGCGGGGGGACGAATGGTAGAAAAGATACAGGAGTTTTGCCGCCACACGCAGCAGCCTATTCCGCAAACAGTAGGACAGACTGCCCGCTGTATCTATGAATCACTGGCGCTCAAATATCGCTGGGCGCTGGAGCGGCTGGAGGAAATCAAGGGACAACGCATTGACACCTTGAATATTGTGGGAGGCGGCTGCAAAAACAGGCTCCTCAACCAGCTCGTTGCCGATGCGATTGATCGCCCTGTAATTGCCGGACCCGTTGAGGGTGCTGCAATCGGCAACCTGCTTGTGCAGGCAATGGCACTGGGAGATATTTACAGCGTGGATGAACTCCGTTCCATTGTTCGGTGCTCGGGATCTGTTGAAGAGTATCGTCCGAATCATACTGTGCATTGGGAGAAGTCCTATTCACGTTTGCTGAACGAAATGGAATATTCTTAGCTGGGCCTATTGCATCGAAATATCAGTAAATGAAGTTACTGTGTTGTAATGTGCGGATTTTGACGAGGACGTTGATATTGTGAGAACCTCGCATACGAACGGTTAATTTACATGATTCTATTTCTTAGAAAGAATAGAATTGGAATTGCTTTGTGCATCGTCGCGTTAATCATTGTGAATTCTTTTTTGGTCTACCTGAAAACCAGAAATATGCCCAATAGGTGGAAAAGACCCACTGTTTGGGTACGTTGACGGTTTTCAGATAGGCCCTAAGTATACCTGAGAAGAATGCATGTCGTTAATAAAAGGCGTTAAGCGCATATTGACTAATTATTGGCATTGGAGCCAATTTGGTTATTCGTTCGCCAAATAAGAACATAATATTTCAAAGTCCGAGCCTACATTCCAATTTAGTTGGTATGTAGGCTCATGCTTTTTGCAATTTTTCAGAAATTGGTTGCCAAAATTGGCTTTTTCGGATTACCCAATTGAAAGGGAGAAAATCACCACCCGCTTCGCGGCTGCGAAGGGAGGTGAGAAAATGAAAGACTCCGAAGAAAAGCGCATTCAAAATCAGTTCGGTGGGTTCTGCACCAGGGTTTTGAAGAACGAGGCCAACCGTATTCACAACGGGTACAGCCGGCAACGGGAATGGGAGGAGCCTCTGGACCATATGGGGCCGGAGGAGCTGTCCCAAATCGCTGTGGAGGACCGGTACTTCCAGGATGACCACATCTTTGAAGTATTGGGTGTCCCTGTCGTTGTGACCGGGGATGTTCTGGCGGAAATTCTGGCACAGCTTCCAGAGGGAAAACGGGATATCATCCTGCTGTCCTTCTTCCTGGAAATGACGGACCGGGAAATTGCGGAATACCTCCACATCGTTCATCAGACGGTCAGCAAACGCCGAATCGGCATTTTGAAGGAACTGCGCAAGATTTTAGAGAAGGAGGGATACGAATGGCCGGAACTGTAAGACCGTCCATTCCTGTGCAGACCATTCTGAAAGCCATCAACGGCGAAACGGAAGCCCTGGACGCTGTCCTGCGGCACTACAGCAGTTATATCCGCGTCCTGTCTACCCGTCCCGTAAAGGATACATACGGAAATGAGTTTCTTTGTGTAGACGAATCCATGCGGGACCAACTGGAAGCGAAGCTGCGTGTCAGCATTGTAACTGCCTTCAAGGTATTGCCTGTGTAAAAGCCAAAAGCAGAGGGTGTTTCCCTTTCCACCCTCTGCGGCAGGCCTTTGACAAAGAAAGCCCGGCAGATAACTCCGGCGCAGCATAAAGGCAGACAAATACATCCCTTCTGTGCCGAGCCGGACGGCGGGTTCGCTGTGACCTTCTGTGAAGTGAGCGATTCCCACCCGCACCGCAAAATGCGCCTGGCAGCGCATGGGCGACGACACGCAGAAGGTCAGGTACTCCCTTACAGCCACAGTCCGAGCGTTCAGAGCGTCGCAGGCAATGGGTAGGGCCCAGCGGGATGCTGGGGGGTGAGATTCCCGTGGAGCTGCTGTGGGTTTACCCATAGGCCAAGCAGCCGTTTGTCCTGCTGCCCAATCGCAAAAAACAATCATTTGAAAGGAAATTATGAAGCAAGAAAATATATCGAAAAACCAAACTGCTCCATCCAAACAAGATCCTCTTGACGTACAAACGACCTACCACATTGCTGGCAGGTCGTTTGTCGTTCAGCCGGTATTCAAGCCCGAAAATAACAACACCCTCGGTGAAGTTCTCCTGCGCCTTATGCAGGCGGACTGCGAAAAAAGTTTATGATTTTCAGAATATCAGCTGACAATAACAGTTAGGCATGGTATAATTGTTGTGTGAAGAAGAAAAATACAATTCGTTGCTCGACTGTTATAAAAGGAGGACTTATGAAAAAGTCGAACAACAAGAAAACACGCGATGTTACTGCGTTCATCTACCCCCGCCTGTCCCGTGATGATAATCTGGAAGGCGAGAGTTACAGCATCAGCAATCAAAAAAAGCTGTTAACCAAGATGGCAAAGGACATGGGCTACACGAATATCGTCACTTTCGTTGACGACGGTGTATCCGGTGTCACCATGGACCGTCCCGGCTTTAATGAAATGATGCGCCAGTTGGAGGAGGGCAAGGCATCCGCTCTGTTTGTCAAAGACCTTTCCCGGCTGGGCCGTAACTACATTGAAGTAGGACGGCTCATGGAGGAGTTCTTCCCGGAACACGATATTCGCCTTGTAGCCGTTTCGGACAATATCGACACAGCCGAAGGTGAAAATGAGTTGGCTCCTATCCGTAACCTGTTCAATGAGTGGTACGCCCGGGACATCAGCAAGAAGCGCCGTATCAGCAACAAGATCAAGGGCAACGCCGGGGAACCTATGGGGCCACCCCCTTACGGGTACATCAAGGACCCGGATAATCCAAAGCACTGGATCGTAGACGAGGAAGCTGCCCTGGTTGTCCGCAGGATCTATAATCTGATTCTGGAAGGATATGGGACGGAGCAAATCGCCTCCATGTTTGAATCGGAAGGTATCCTCACGCCCCGTGCCTACTGGCTGAAAAAGGGCATTCGCAAGCCCGGAAAGGAAACGCAGCAGCCATCCACAAAGTGGAACCCTTCCACCATCGTCAACATCCTGTCATTGCAGGAGTATTGCGGGGATGTACTGAACTTCAAGACCTATTCCAAGTCTTACAAGAACAAAAAGCGGATTCCCAATGACCGAGAAAACTGGGCTATTTTCGAGAATGTGCATGAGCCAGTGGTTGACCGTGCCGTTTGGGAACAGGTCCAGGAAAAGCGTGGAAAAATCCGCAGACGGAAACCCAAAGACGGGGAACGGAACATGTTTTGCGGTCTGCTGGTATGCGCGGATTGCGGTCACAACCTGAACTACCACTTCAATCAGGGAAATCACGATATCAAGTATTTCAACTGCTCCAACTACAACAGTGGCCGGGGCAGCTGCACTTCTACCCATTATATCCGTGTGGATTTCCTGGAACAGGTGGTTTTGGGTGAGATCAGGCGGCTTACAAAGTATGCCGTGCGTTACGAGGACGAATTTCAGCAGGCCATTATGGGCAGCACCCAAAAGGCGGTAGAGCTGGAACGCAAGCTGAAACAAAAAGAGCTTGCGGCAGCGCAAGCCCGTGACGGTGAACTGGATGGGTTGTTTGAACGGATCTATGAGGATAACATTTCCGGGAAGCTGTCCGACGAACGCTTTACCAAAATGTCACAGCGTTATGAAGAAGAACAGGCGGAGCTATCCGAAAAGATCAAGGCGCTCCGTAAGGAGCTGGACAAGCTCAGCGGTGATGCTGTTTCCACAGATATGTTTCTGACTACCGTCCGCAAGTACACCCGTGCCAAGAAGCTGACGCCCCGGATGCTGAACGAATTGGTCAACCACATTGAGGTTCATCAAGCCGAGAAAATCAACGGTGAATGGGTTCAGAAATTGACCATCTACTACAACTGCGTGGGTGCCCTGTTTATCCCGGATACCCCGTCCATGCCCGTGCCTGATGTAACCGTCAACACCCGCAGAGGTGTCTATGTCAGCTACGAACCGGCGCAAAATGGGCAATAAAAATGACGAGTGTTCTCAAAGGATCAAATCCTATAAGAACACTCGTCATGGTACGCCAGAAGGGACTCGAACCCCCAACCCTCGGAACCGGAATCCGATGCTCTATCCATTGAGCCACTGGCGCATTTCATCGATAGCCTGTGTATTATACCAACCTTTTTCATTTTTGTAAAGGGGTGCGCGGAAAAATATTTTTTGGTTTTCCGACCTTGTTCGGCGAAAACGGTTGTTTTTTCGGAATATATGTGGTATAATTCTGAAAAATATTGACCCCCGCGGCAGAAAAGGGAGGATTTTATTATGGCTGCACCTCAGAATTTCCGTTCCGCGTTCAATGGCTTCAACCGGCAGGACGTGGTTCATTATCTGGAATACATCAACACAAAGCATCAGGATCAGATCAATTCGCTGACCGCCGAGACGGAGGACCTGCACCGGCAGCTGGAAGAGCTTCAGGCGCAGGCTGCGCAAATCGCGGAACTGGAAGCCCGGCTTGCCGCCATGACCGAGGAACGGGACGCTCTGCGCGCCCAGATCGAGCAGATGCAGGCCGCTGAGGCCGTGCAGGAACCCAAGCCGGAGACGGACGGCGGCAGTCAGGTCGCCGGGGAGGAACTGGATTCCTACCGCCGCGCCCAGCAGGTGGAGCGCAGCGCCCGGGAGCGGGCAGAGCTGGTTTACCATCAGGCAAACGGCGTGCTGAACGAAGCCATTGCCAAGGTGGACACCGCCACTGCTGAGATCACCGCCAAAACCGACGAGGCCATGTCCCAGCTGACCCAGCTGCAAATGGCGGTCAGCACCAGCAAGCAGGCGTTACAGGATGCCGCTTCCCTGATGAACACTATCCGTCCGAATTATTGATTTTCCGGAAGCGCATACCGCGGGGTGTGCGCTTCTTTTTGTGCAAGGAGGAGTTTCCCATGCTGCTTTTCAAACCGGACTACTATGACTGCTTCCGCTGCGCCGCCGGGGAATGCCCGGACAGCTGCTGCAAGGAGTGGGAGGTGGAGATAGATGACGCTTCCGCCCGGTTCTACCGCACCCTGCCCGGAACGCTGGGCGACCGTCTCCGGGAGGTGATGCGCACTGCCGACGGCAAAACGTCCATGTCCATCATCGACGGACGCTGCCCCATGTGGCGCAGTGATGGGCTTTGCCGGATTCAGGCGGAATTGGGAGAAAGCGCCCTGTGCGAAACCTGCCGGATGTTCCCCCGCCTGACCCATGATTACGGGGATTTTGCCGAGCTGGGGCTGGAGCTGAGCTGCCCGGAAGCCGCGAAGCTGATTCTGAATGCGCCGCTTGCCCCGTTGATGGTGGACACCCGCCCTGATGGCGGTACACCGGGGTATGACGTCGAAGCCATGGCTTCGCTGAAAGCCTCCCGGGAGGTCATGCTGTCCATTCTGTCGGACGAATCCCATAGCGTCGGGGAATCTCTGGCGCTGGGGCTGCTCTACGGCTGTCAGGCGCAGTCAGAGCTGGACGGCGGGGAGGAAAGCCCCTTCGACGCCGGGGCGGCGCTGGAAACCGCCGCGGCTCTGGCAAAGCCGGGAAATCCAGCAGATGTTCTGGATTTTTTTCTGGGCCTTGAACTGCTGACGCCCCAGTGGGAGACCATGCTCTGCCATCCCGATCCCGGAAACTGGACGCAGCATCACCGGGCGCTGGCAAGATACCTGACCCAGCGGTACTGGCTTCAGGCAGTCTCCGACTACGACCTCTACTGCCGCGTGAAGTTCATCCTGATCTCCTGCCTGCTGGTCAGGCTAGTGGGCGGCGACATTTTCTCCACAGCGCAGCTTTATTCCAAGGAGGTCGAAAACGACACAGACAATGTAGAAGCCATTCTGGACGCCGCCTATGCAAGTCCGGCCTTCACCGATGACAAGCTGCTGGGAATGCTGTTCTCTTGCTCCATTTGAAGCATAAATAGCAAAGCATTGCCCGATGGCGGCGCAAAAAACGGGTCTGCCGGTTAAGGCAGACCCGTTTGTACTTTGGTTCAGAATCAGGCTTCCAGATTGATGCCGGTCTCCTTGGAGAAGATGTGGCATACTTGGCCGGGGAAGGAGAAGTGAACGGTGGAACCGCTGGACAGAGCAGCGACTTCCGCACCGGTCATGTTCATGGTGGAGACCACCAGAACCACGTCGCGGCCCATGGAAGTGACATGCAGGTGGACAGTGGAGCCCATCATTTCGGACACGTCAACCTTGCCCTCGATGCCGCCGGCGGTCAGCTCAATGTGCTCGGGACGGACGCCCAGAACGACATCCTGCTCCGCAACGTTGCTGGCGGCGAGCTTGGCCTGCTTCTCGTCGGACAGAACCACAGTCTGGTTGTCCAGCTGCACGGCGTACTTGCCGTCAGCCTTGACCAGCTTGGCGTTCTCGAACATGTTCATCTGAGGCGTACCGATGAAGGTAGCGACGAACAGGTTGTAAGGATGGTTGAAGACCTCCTGAGGCGTGCCGATCTGCTGGATGAAGCCGTCCTTCATGATGACGATCCGGTCGCCCAGAGTCATAGCCTCGGTCTGGTCGTGGGTAACATAGATAAAGGTGGTGTTGATGCGCTCGCGCAGCTTGATGATCTCAGCACGCATCTGGTTACGCAGCTTGGCGTCCAGATTGGACAGGGGCTCATCCATCAGCATGACCTGAGGGTCACGAACGATGGCGCGGCCGATGGCAACACGCTGACGCTGACCGCCGGACAGAGCCTTGGGCTTACGGCCCAGATACTGGGTGATGTCCAGGATCTCAGCAGCTTCCTTGACCTTCTTGTCGATCTCGTCCTTGGGAGCATGACGCAGCTTCAGAGCGAAGGCCATGTTCTCGTAAACGGTCATGTGGGGGTACAGAGCGTAGTTCTGGAAAACCATGGCGATATCGCGGTCCTTGGGGGCAACGTCGTTGACCAGACGGTCGCCGATGTACAGTTCGCCTTCGGAGATCTCTTCCAGACCGGCGATCATACGCAGGGTGGTGGACTTACCACAGCCGGAGGGGCCGACCAGAACGATGAATTCCTTGTCCTTGATGTCCAGGCTGAACTCCTGCACTGCCACGACACCCTTGTCGGTGATCTGCAGGTTCACCTTCTTCTCGGTGGTCTCCTCGCCCTTCTTCTTTTTCTTCTTCTTTGCGTCGTCGCCGTTGAAGGGGTAGATCTTCTTTACGTTCTTCAGGGTTACACTTGCCATACTGTTTCGACGCCGAACGCACCTACCATTTTCGCATGCGTTCTCACTGACCGGAAAGCAATATTCCGGGAGCATTACGACAGGTCTCCACACTGCCGCACCGTGCGTCAGACGGGTTTATCCTCCTTTATTTTAGCGGTATTCTGTCTATTATGTGGAGTAGACAGAATCCACCTGGATAAATAAATGTTACCATATTCTGCAAGAACACGCAATGGTTGGTTTCTACAATTTTGGATAATAGTTTTTGGGCAGTTTGCCAATCCGGGCTTTTTACAGGATGGAAAAGCCGCTCTCCGTTGCTTCCAGTGTCGAGCCGTAGTAGGCGGCCATGGCGGTTTCTAAGTTGATGGCGTCGGACACTGCGGCCGTCTCGTAGCACGAGTGCATGGCCAGCTGGGCAAGGCCGATGTCCACCGTGGGGACGCTCACGTGGGCAAGGGAGATTCTGCCAAGCGTAGAGCCGCCGGGAAGATCCGCCCGGTTGTGGTAGGTCTGAACCTTGACGCCCGCCCTGCCGCAGATTTTCCGGAACACCGCTGCACTGACGCTGTCGGTGCAGTAGCTGAGATTGGCGTTGTACTTGATCACCAGTCCGCCGCCCATGACCGGGGCGTTGCCGGGGTCGGCATACTCCGGGTGGTTGGGGTGGACGGCATGGGCATTGTCCGCGGACACCAGAAAAGACTGTGCCAGCATCCGCCCACGGTTCAGCTTCAGGCCGTCGCAAATTCTGCCCAGCGTATCCTCCAGCAGAGACGAGCCCGCGCCCTGAGGGGAAACGGAACCGACCTCCTCACTGTCGAAAACGCACAGAACCGGGATGGACGCGCTGTCCCTGCCCTTGAGGAAGCCCTGCGTGCAGCCCCATGCGCATTCCAGATCGTCCAGCGCGGCGGAGGAAATGTATTCTTCGTCAACGCCCCAGACCGATGCCTTCTGCCGGATGTAAAGATACAGGTCGTGTCCCAGAATCTTTCCGCCCGCTTCCTTCTCCAGCAGCGCCGGGAGCTTGCCTGCCGTGCCCGCGCTGCCGATGAGGGGCAGGGTATCCACTGCCGGGTTCCACTTGTAGCCTTCGTTGGCCTGACGGTTCATGTGGATGGCGACGTTGGGGATGAGCAGCAGGTCTCTGTCGATGTCCAGCAGCTTCGTCTCCACACCGGCTTCCGTCTCCACCGTCACCCGTCCCGCGATGGACAGGGGACGGTCCAGCCATGGGGAGATCAGCATTCCGCCGTAGCGCTCCACAGCCATGCGGGTGTAGGCGGCGGCAAGCTCAAAATTCTCCTTGACCTTGAAAGTGGGACGGTCGGAATGGCTGGCGCTCATGAGGAAGCCCTTGGGGCTTCCCTGCGGCACCCGGAAGGCCACGAGGGCAGAGCCGCCCCGGGTCAGGAAATACTTTCCGCCGGGGGCAAGCGCCCATTCGTCCTGCTCGTACAGCCGGGTATAACCGGCATTTTTCAGCGTCTCGGCCAGATACGCCTGGGCGTGATACACGCTGTGCGCTGCATTCAGAAAATCACACAGTGCTTTTGTCCGGCTGTCCATTACTGTTTTCCCTCCTCAAGAAGTCCGCAGACCAGATCGATCTGCTGGGCGACGGTCTGCAACGCGCCGCGCCAGAATTCCTTGTCTGTCAGGTCAATGCCCGCCACCTTGGCGACATCCTCCGCCGTGGCGACGGTGGTGGTGCGCAGCAGCTTCTTGTACTTCGGCACGAAAGCCGCGCCCTCCCGCTCGTACTGGGCGTACAGTCCCCGGGCGAACAGACCGCCGAAGGCGTAGGGATAGTTATAGAAGGTCGAGCCGTAGTAGTGGCTCTTGCAGACCCACATATAGGGATGGCGGAAGCTTGCGTCCAGACCGTCGCCGTAGGACTGCTCCTGCGCCTTCAGCATCATGCCGCACAGAGTCTCCGCGTTCATGAACTGCTTCTCCCGGTTTTCCAGCACCATGCTCTCAAAGAGGTACCGGGAATAGATGTCGCAGATGATCTGGGTGACATCCTGAAGCTGGGACTCGATGAGCGCCAGCTCCTCGTCGTGGGATTTTGCCTGCCGGATGGCCGCCGCCATGACCACGCACTCGTTGAAGGTGGAGGCAGTCTCCGCCACGGGCATGGAGTAATCCCGGTTCAGCGGCCGGTGGGTACGGATGCACTGGTTGTGGAAAGCGTGTCCCAGCTCGTGGGCAAGGGTCACGATGTCGCCGAAAGTACCGTCAAAATTGGTCAGAATGCGGCTCTGGCCGATGCACTCCACCCCGGCGCAGAACGCGCCGCCGGACTTTCCGTCCCGGGGATAGAAGTCGATCCAGCTTTCGTCAAAGGCGCGCGCCACCATGTCCGCCAGCTCGGAATCAAAAGTGGAGAACAGCTCCACCAGAATCCTTTTGGCGTCCTCCGTGGTGTACCGCGCAGTAGATTTGCCCATGGGCGCGAACAAATCGTACCATGGCAGGCCGTTTTCGTGGCCCAGCGCCTTTCCCTTGGCGCGGAGGTACTGCCGGAATTTGGGCATGTATTCTTCCATCGCCCCCAGCATGGCGTCCAGGGTCTCCCGCTTCATGTCGGACTTTTCCAGCGTCCGGTCAAGGGGCGACGCATAGCCACGGAGCTGGCAGTCCGAAATGGTCTCCAGCTTGATGGAGTTCAGGGCGAAGGCCACGGCGTCCCTGATCCGGTCGTAACAGCTCAGCTCTGCTTCGTAGGCCGCTTTCCGCACGGCTGGGTCGGGGTCATAGGCCAGATTGCGGATGGCGGACAGATTGGTCGTCCCGCCGTTGTAGCTCACCGGCACGGTGCTGGTCAGATACTCCTGCAGGTCGCTCCACGCGCTGGAGCCGGACATGGACAGCTTGGCGCTGATCTGCTCTCCAAGGCTGCCCAGCAGGTGGGTGCTGTTTCGCAGCAGGCTTTCAAACAGGAAGGTATAGTCCTTCAGCGTCTCATCACTGCCCACAAGCGTCATCAAATCGGGGATTTTCGACACCCACTCCCGCCACTGCGCCTGCGCGCCTGCGGCGCCGGTGAGGATCTGCATCACCTGTCCCAGTCGGGAGCCGGCTTCCGCGTCCCGGGTGTTGCCCGACTGGCGCAGGAAAGCGTATTCCACCAGCTTCCCGGAAAGCTCCGACAGGGATTCTTCCAGGGCGACGCCTTTTTTCAGGCCGTCCAAGGGCGTCTGCTTATCCAGTTCCCCGGCAAAGGCCACATAATCTTGTACAAGCTTCTCCAGCTTTTCCATGTCCGCGGCAAAGGCGGGGTCGTCAAAGCCGCGGTAAATAACGTCCAGATTCCATACTTCGTTCATGATTTGTCCCTCCTGACAGTATTCACGGTCATTTTACACCAGTCTTCCCCTTCCGTCAACTGCCCGCACGGACTGCCGCATTTTGTCGAAAAATGTAGAAAAGTTCTCGATATAAGTCGAAATTGTCGAAAACGCGCTGTTTTTGACGAGCGATTATTTTTGTTTTTCCTTGCAAAACTGCGTGCTTCATGGTATTCTTTATTTGTCGCACACGGGTTTTCGTGATTCGTGGCATTGGGGAGCAATATCTAATCTTTTACATGACAGGAGAGGACTGTATATGGAACATGTAACAACCGTATTGATCGCGGACAGCGCGGACGACTTCTGCACCGCCCTGACCGCCGCATTGCAGCACGCCGACGGTTTCCAGGTCGTTGGAACGGCCAGCGACGGGGAACAGGCCATTCGCATGGTCGAAGAGCGGAAGCCCGACGTCCTGGTGCTGGATCTGATGCTGAGCAAGAAGGACGGCATCAGCGTTCTGAAAGCCGTGTCCGGCATGGAGCGCCGCCCCATCACCCTGGCGACCTCCGTTTTTGTGACGCAGTACGTGTCCGCGGCGGCGGCCAATCTGGGGGTGCGGTATCTGATGCTGAAGCCCTGCGATATGACCGCGCTGGTGGAGCGGCTGGAAGAGATCCGGGGCGGAGACGGTCAGAAGGCCGCGGAAAAGCGCCGTCCGGACAAGACCAGCATCGAGTCCATGGTCACGGGCATCATCCACGAGATCGGCGTTCCCGCCCACATCAAGGGCTACCAGTATCTGCGGGAGGCCATCATCATCGCGGTAAACGATATGGACGTGATCAACGCCATCACGAAGGTGCTGTATCCCCAGGTAGCGAAAACCTTCGGGACGACCCCCAGCCGGGTGGAGCGTGCCATCCGCCACGCCATCGAGGTAGCCTGGGATCGGGGCGATCTGGATACCCTGCAACGGTTCTTTGGGTATACGGTGAGCAATACCAAGGGGAAGCCTACCAATAGTGAGTTTATTGCGCTGATTGCGGATAGGCTTCAATTGCAGCTCAAGTCCGCCGAGGCGGCGCAGTATTAACAAACGCAAATCCCCCGGATTTTCCGCTTCAAAAGCGTGAAAATCCGGGGGTATTTCTATGTCTCAATCCAGCGATTTCAGATAAACGGAAAGAAGCTGTAAGGCCGTTTCCTTGTCTTTGGGGTTGCAGGCGTTCAGCCGCTCCCACAGTTCCGCCTGCTTGGCGGTCAGAGACGTGCTTTCTTCGGTCAGGACTTCGTCAGGGGTAATGTGGAGGACATTACAGATGCGCAGAATGGTTTCCGTCCGCATGTTGACGCTTCCCCGTTCAATGTCCGCATATGTACGGTCGGACAGCCCGGCGGCCTCCGCGACCTCGGCCTGTGTCATGCCCATGCGTTTCCGAATGGTAAGCAGCTTGTTCCCAATCGTTCGCAAGTCAAAAATCAGCATTTTTCTTCCTCCGCTCATTTATATAGAGGAATTATAATTCCGTTTTCGGTTGACAAACAGGAGCTATTGACGTATAATTGAAGGAAGAATAGCTCCTAATATAGAATTTCCAAATACGAGGTGTCTATGAAAAAAGGGAAATATCAGACTGCTGCCAGACGGAAGGGAAAACTGGTCGTTTTTGTGCTGGCAGCGGTGGCGCTGGCGGCGGTAATTGCCGCTCTGCTGCTGATGGGTCGTCCGGAAAAGCAGCAAGCGAAATTGCCCAACGGCGAAACGGTGCAGCCCTCCGGCGCTGTGGAGAAGCGAACGGATTCCATTGCCATCCCCGGCTATGAAGGGATATCCCTGAAAGCGGACAGCAAAGAACAGGAGATCGGCTTTCCGAACCCGGCGCAGAACACCTGTTATTTTCAAATCTCCCTGATGCTTGAGGATGGCACCCTGCTGTGGCAGTCCGGGCTGGTGGAGCCGGGGGAGATTTCGGAACCGATCACGCTGGCAGAACCTCTGGCGGCAGGCGTTTACCCCAACGCCCTTTTGAAATTTGACTGCTACACCATGGACGGCACCATGCGGGCGCTGAACGGCGCCGCGACAAAATTGACGCTCCATGTCAGCTGACAGAAGGGGAGGTGATATTATGCGGAAACAAATTGCGCTTATTCTTGCCGTTGCCGTGATGCTCTGTATGCCTGTGCGTGCCGCGGCGGAATCCACGACGATCACAACAGTGGTTCCGGAGCCGGCCTATCAGCTGACCATTCCGGCGGACATCCAGATGGAATACAGAGCGGGCAGCTGTACCATCGGCGTGCCATCCATTGCTCAGTCCTCCGGTTTCGGAGAAAAAGCCTATCTGACGGTTGCCGTATCCCACAGCGGCGCATTTTCCAGTCAAACCACGTCCACCACGATTCCCTTTGCCTTTTACGCCAAAACGGACGGCGGCCTATGCGAATGGGCTTCGGGGGACAGGCTGATTTACAGCCGGATGGATGACGGCAGCGTGACACCCTCCGGACATATGGCAGACGGCGGAATCCCGTCGGCTTTTGAATTGCAGATATCCGACAGCGCATGGGAGACGGCCAATCCCGGTACCTATACGGCGGCCGTTACCTTTACAGCCCAACTGGCTTTTTCCGAATAATTTGTCAATCATCCCTGCGGGGAAATAAAAAAGGAGAATCATTATGAAAAAAATATCCGCACTTATTCTGGCATTGGCACTGCTGGTTTCTGTAATACCCGCAGCCTATGCCGCAAACGCGACCCCCAACACCACGACCCTGACCACTACTGTCCCCAGCGCCAGCTATGTATTGAATATTCCAGCAGATCAAACAATTACCTTCGGTAAGACAGAAACCCGTATTGGTAATGTCACTGTTACAGACTCCACGAACTTTGCGGAAGGGAAAAACGTGGATGTCACGGTAGAGTATACTCCGTTTACCGCTGAGGTAGCGGAAATCAGTACAACAATTCCTTATTCGCTGATTCGAGCCAGCAGTAATGACAGGACTTCCGGTATTTCGTCTGGGAGTAAAATGACATTTGAGGGAAAATCTGACGGAACAGTAAATGAATTGACGAAGTTTATTTACTCACGTACAGGTGAGGCTTATTACATGAGCAACCTGGTTGTTAGTATTAGCAGCACAAGCTGGGGCAAAGCCCTCGCCGGAGATTATAAGAGTACCATCACCTTCACTGCTGAAGTTGTAGCAAAGTAAAATTGACGGAGCTTCCTATGAAATGCAGGAACAATCTGCGGCCTTTTCTGATTCTGACCTTTCTCTGTGTATTGCTGTGCGGTATGCCCGTTCTGGCGTTGGCATCAACTACCAATTTGACCACCGGCGTTCCGGACGAGGTTTCTCTGCGCGTTGAAATCACAGGGGAGGGAACCGTAACGGTCGGAGAAATGCGGCTTTCATCTGCCGGAACGGTATCTGTTAAGCGGCATCAGCCCGTTACCGTCTCTCTGGAGCCGAAGTCAGGATATCAGGTCAGCGAAGTGCGGTTGAACGGCAAGTCGGTATTGGCTTCCCTGAAAGACGGGAAGCTAGTCATAGACGCGCTGAATCTGGACGGCACCCTGTCGGTGACATTTTCTAAGATACCCGGCAGCTGGAACGGGAGCAATCCACGTACCGGCGACCGGCAAGCTATGGTCGCAATGATCGCCGCGCTGACCGCTGCGGCATCACTGATGCTGCTGCAATTGCTCCGTAAGAAGCATTCCGGTTTTCAATCGAACCGTTAAAGATTTCGCAAGTGGGAGTAAAATGCCATGAGCAAAGCTACGTATGTGAGTCGAGAGACTTATGAAAATTGCAGACATGTGTGGTCTGACCCAAAGGAGCCGTCACATTGCAGAAAATGTGGGCTTAACAGAGTATACGAGGATGGTGTTTGGAAATATTTGGATGACGACGGGCACCAGTTGACCGGGCTTTCGTTCATAGATGGTGAGGAAGCGGTCGCCTACGTAGAGCGGGAATTGGAAAAGCTCAAAAAACGGAAATAACGGATCAGGAGCGAGACCTACGTCTCGCTCCTGATCTTTTTTAACGGTTAATGCGTTTATATCCCACTATACTCCAGATATGTACCCCGTCTGAGCAGGGCGGCGGCGCATTTTTCGCAGAGGTAGTCCTCCGTGAGCAGCGCCTCCGGCGCGCCTTCCTCTGTTCCGCCGCAGCGGGCGCAGGCTGGGATCGTTACGATCTTCTTTTCAAAGATCCAGTAGGCCGTCCCCGAGGGTACCACCGTGGAAAAGTCGAACCGGTCGGTCTTGTGGCCTTCCAGCTTTCCGTAATTGTAAATGTTGGAGTCCCGTACCTGAATCACATCGTCGTCGAACATCTTTTCCAGCAGCAGATAGTGTCCGCCCCGGGTCCAGTAGCCCTTGGTCTGGACGCAGACCACCACATAGCCCTCCCGCATGGCGTCTCTGGCTTCCCGCCACTCGAAGGTTTTTTTCTTCAGGTAAAAGCCCATCTGCGCCGGGGCGACGACGAACAGGCTGCCGTCGGTGCCGTGATCGTAGCAGTAGCCGCCGTAGCGACGGCACATCTCCGGCGGCGTCAGCTCGGTGTCGGACATGTAGGTCGCCAGCATGGCCATGGTGGTGATGCCGCAGCCGTGGGTGACGATCCGGTACGCGCCGTACATGGTGGTGGGGTAATCCTGCTGGAGATAGAGCTGGGCTTCCGGGTAGCGCTGGTGCCCAACGTCGGGATAGAGCAGGTCAGAGGCAGTCACCGGGGCGATCTGCGCCGCGGTGCCCAGCGTAATGGCGCTGTAGTCGATCTCGGCGGGGGATTTTTCCCGCGCCTGTGCGATCTTCTCCCCGCCAAGGGCGGCGGTCAGGTCTTCCCGGGCGGCGTCGTACCAGATGTCGGTGCTGCCCTTGAAAAAGACGATATGATAGCCCAAACCTGAACGGAGGATGTCCACGTCCCCGCTCTGGCGGGCATCGTCAAAGCACCAGTCGTCCAGCACGGGGGTCAGCTGCCCCTTGTGCAGCTTCTGGTACAGTCCGCCGTCCAGCGCGGAACCGGCGTCCGCGGAATTTTTATTGGCCAAATTCGCGAAGATAGCGTCATTGGTGGATCTGTTGTCGCCGCGCCTGCTGTCCGCTGCCAGAGCTTTCTCGTAGTCCTCCACCAGCGTCTGGGCGGAGGCAAGGCACGCGTCCCACAGTTCTTCGGAACAGGTCACGGTGCCGTCCGGCGCCACGGTGACGGTTCCCGTCCCGTCCTCCGGCACCTGCGGGATCAGCAGAATGTGGCGGATGTCCACCAGCTTGCCGCTGCCGCGGGTAATGCCCGCTTCGGCGTAGTCCGACTCATGTTCCGTGAAGTAGGCTTCCACATCTTCTTCGGTGGGCGCGATGTAGTAGCTCAGGGCGGTATCGTACATATAGCCCCGGTTGTACAGCTCCATGCAGGCGGTCAGGTCTTCCGCCGACGCACCGGCGATATCCTTCGCCAATGCGGAAACGTCGGCAAAGCCGTACTTTTCCGCCAGAGCCGCCAGCACCTGGGGAATGTCCTCCAGATACTGCTCGTGGAGAGTGTTGAGCCGGTAATTCTTATTGTAGCCGTAGAGATAGGCCGTGGCAGGCTTGCCGGACATGTAGGTCTCGTGGTTTTTCATGTTGGGCTGGTAGGCTTCCTCCGTGGGGATGCCCTCGTCCACGCTTTGCAGCGACAGCGCCAGAGCGCTGTGCCAGCTGTTCAGCGCCCGTTTCAGGAAATACTGCTGCCAGCTGGCGACGCTGGTGTCAATTTCACAGGGCTGGGTGTCCAGAGGCTTATCAAAGTCCGGGGCAGTCTCGTGCGCTGCCTGACGGTAAGAGGCGACTTCCATCCAGTAATAGACCTGCAGCTGCCCGTTTGTCAGCTGCTCGTTTCCAACGGTCGCCACCACGGCAGAAGCGTTGACGGAATCCGCCGTATAGCTGCCCTTGCAGGTCACGTCGCCGGGATTGCCGTCCTGCGGCATCGTCGCCGGGACGGTAGGCTGGGTAGTCTCCGCCGCGGACGGGGCGGTAGTCTCCGTCTTCACGGGGGGCTTTTTCCCGCAGCCCGTCAGGCCCTCCAGAAGCATAACGGCACACAGGGCTGCTGCCAGATATCTCTTTGTATTCACTGTCATACCCAGATTCCTTTCTGATTCCATGCTCCTCCCGGCCGGTGCCCCCATTGACTTTGTTTCGGAGGCATGATATAAAACGATCAGACTTTGGGGGAGGAAGCGAACATGCGCGAACAATTTATCCGTACCGAAATGCTGCTGGGCGCCGAAGCGCTGGAGCGGCTGCAGAATGCCCGGGTCGCCCTGTTCGGGCTGGGCGGAGTCGGCGGCTACACACTGGAAGCCCTGACCCGCAGCGGCGTGGGGCAGCTTGATCTCATTGACAACGACACCGTGAGCCGCTCCAATCTGAACCGGCAGATCCTCGCGACATATGATACCGTGGGGATGCGGAAGGTGGACGCGGCAAAGCAGCGGGTGCTTTCTATCAACCCCGCGTGCGTCGTGCGGACTTATGCCGTTTTCTATACCCCCGAGACCGCGGGGCAGTTCGATTTTACCCAATACGACTACATCGTGGACGCCATCGACACCGTCACCGGCAAGCTGGCGCTGGTTCAGAACGCCCACGACGCCGGGACGCCCATCATCAGCTGCATGGGCACCGGCAACAAGCTGGACGCGTCCATGTTTGAGGTGGCGGATATCACCAAGACTTCCATGTGTCCTCTGGCGCGGGTCATGCGCCGGGAACTGAGCAAGCGGGGCATCCGCCACTTAAAGGTCGTCTATTCCAAAGAGGAGGCCCTTACCCCCACCGGCTGGGAGGCGGAAGCCGCCGCCCTTGGCAAGCGCCAGATCCCCGGCAGCTCGGCCTTCGTGCCGGGAACGGCGGGGCTGATTCTGGCGGGAGAAGTGGTGCGGGACATCGCATCGGGTGCGCCGGAGATTTGAAAAAGCAGCCAAAACGGCTGCTTTTTTCCGGGCGGGCAGCGCTGCCCCGGCTTACTCTTCCTCGAAGGTCAGAGTGTCCTTGTACTTTTCCTTGAACAGGCCGTAGACCGCGTCCAGAATTGCCTCGTCCTCCACGGCGAGGTAATTTTCATTTTCCTCGTCCACCGGCTCCACCTCGAGGATCACGATCTCGGTGGACGGCTCGTCGGCGGGCATCAGCACCAGATATTCCTTACCCTCGTAGGTAAGGCAATCCAGATATTCAAAGTCCATATCCTGTCCGTTTTCGTCGGTCAGGGTCAGAATGCTTTCTTCCTGTTCCATGTTTTCATTTTCCATAAAAAGTCCCTCCTGATATTGGGATTGATTTTGGGATGATTATACCTGATATGGCCGGGAAATGCAAGAGGAATGTGCCGGAGTGTTTCATTGACTTTGCCCTTTGCATATGTTAAACTGAGATCAAGAACACAAGGAGGGATACTTATGACCCCCATCGAAAAGGAAATTGAAGGCATTGTGGACGGCATTCTGGAGGATTACCGCCACGGCCGGGACATCGACAAGCTCGACCCCTTCCAGCACCCGGACAAAGCTGTGGTCATTGACATGATCGGCAAGCTTCTGCGCATTGTCTACCCCGGCTCCTCCCGGGACAAAGCCTACCGCATCTACAACACCAAGCACAACCTCTCCATGCTCATTGAGGACGTGATGTACAATCTGAACAAGCAGATCGCTATCGCCCTGCGGGTCGACAGGACGGAGCGGGAAGCGCAGGAAACGGCGCAGGAGCTGAGTTTGCAGTTCTTCCGGGCAATTCCCGGCATCCGGGCGGTGGCCCAGACAGACGTGGAGGCCTTTTACGACGGCGACCCCGCTGCGTTCAGCACGGACGAGATCATCTTCTGCTACCCCGGACTGTTTGCCATCACGGTGTACCGGCTGGCGCACGTGCTGTATATGCTGAAAGTCCCCATGCTCCCCCGGATCATGACGGAGCACGCCCACAGCGTCACGGGCATCGACATCAACCCCGGCGCCACCATCGGCCGGTATTTCTTTATTGACCACGGCACCGGCATTGTGGTGGGCGAGACCACGGTCATCGGCGACCACGTAAAGGTCTATCAGGGCGTGACGCTTGGCGCGCTGACCACCCGGGGCGGACAGAGCCTGCGGGGAAAGAAGCGCCACCCCACCATCGAGGACAATGTGACCATTTACGCCGGCGCGTCTATCCTTGGCGGCGGCACGGTGATCGGCCGGGACAGCGTCATCGGCTCCAACGTCTTTATCACCCATTCCATCCCCCCCTGCACCACAGTGAGCGTCAAGAGTCAGGAGCTGCAGTTCAAGCCCCGGAACTGCGAAGGAAACTGCGCCTCATGCACCAAGCCGGAACCCTTCTGGGAAGGGCAGAAATAATGTGAGGGCACACCCCAAATGAACCGCACCGGTTCGTGCGGATGGTACAAAAACGGGGCCATGAGCGGGAATGTTTCGTTTCAAATGGAGTGGCGCAGCGCTGGCGGCGCCACTCCGGTTTTTATCCGGATGCGCTCACAGGAAAGCTTTTTCAAAGATTTTGCCGGAGCGTCTTGACTTCCCGGACAAACGTGGTATAATCCCCGTATGTAATGAATGTAATAAACATGTGGGGGAGTAGCAAGCACGGTTTCCGCCGCGCAGCAAGTCAACAGTACGGCGAAAGCCTGGCTTGCTTTAATTTGCCAGACTCATGTATATCCGTCCTTTCGGTTATGCATGATCTGTCTCTTTTTTCAGACCTGACATATCCGTTCGGATGTGGGCAGGTTTTTCTTTTTGGGAAACTCCGAGCCGGAGCTTTCCGGCCGCCCTTCGGATATACCATTATGATTCGGGAAAAATCCCCAAAAACGAAAAGGAGAGTCATTATGCTTGTACCCGTATTATTGTTCGCAGTCGGCCTTGTGCTGCTCATCAAGGGCGGCGACTGGTTCGTGGACGGCGCCACCGGCCTTGCCCGGCGGTTCCACATCCCCGAGATCATCGTGGGCGCCACCGTGGTGTCCATCGGAACCACATTGCCGGAGGTGATGGTGTCCGCCACCGGCGCACTGAACGGTCAGGGCGCCATGTCCTACGGCAACGCCATCGGCTCCATTATCTGCAATACGTCTCTCATTGCCGCCATTACCCTGGCCGTCCGTCCCGCCCCCGTGGACGTGCAGTCCATGAAGAAGCCGGTGATTTTCTTCTTCGTCGCCGCCGCCGTCTACTGCTTCGCCGCCTACGGGATGGGGGAGTTCACCCGGCCGCTGGGCATCGTGCTGCTGGCGATGTTTGTCTTCTACATGGTCGTCACCGTCCGTCAGGGCATCAAAACCCCCGCTCCCCAGGACGAGGAACCCCACGAGGACGGCACGTCCGTCCCTCTGTGGAAGGAGCTGCTGCTCCTGGTGGTTGGCGCGGCGGTCATTGCCGTGGGCGCGAACCTGCTGGTGGATAACGGCACCATCATCGCCAAGGAGCTGGGCGTGCCGGAGACGGTCATTGCCCTGACCTTCGTCGCTCTCGGCACCAGCCTGCCTGAGCTGGTCACAGCCATCACCTCCCTGGTGAAAGGTCACGGCTCGCTGTCCGTCGGCAATATCATCGGCGCGAACCTATTTAATCTGGTGCTGGTTTCCGGTGTGTCCGTCACCCTCGCGCCGTTTGAGGTTCCCGTGGGTAAGACCATCTTCGGCATCAATTCCTCCCTGATTCTGGACATGCCGCTGATGATCGTCGTCATGGCGCTGCTGACCGTTCCGGCGCTGACCACCAAAAAGCTCCACCGCTGGCAGGGCATCCTGCTGCTGTGCATTTATGCGGCCTTCTGTGCGATTCAGTTCGGGCTGTAAAAGAAAATAACGCACCGGCGGCGTCGGAGAGAAGCTTCTCTCTGACGCCGCCGTTGATTTTCTTCCGGGCATGTAGTATAGTTAGAAGGAGATAACAACGCCCGCTTCGGCAGAAAGGATCCGGTAACATGACGCGATATGAATTTGAGGTGCTTTCCCATCTGGAGCGGAACGGGGCGGGACAATATTCCCTGCGGACGCTGTCGGATGCGCTGACGATCTCCGGCGGGGAAATTTCCCGGTGTCTGGAGCAGCTGGCGGCGAAACATTGGATCACCCGCGACGGGGACACCCTCGCCGTCACGGACGCCGGCTTGGCCGCGCTGGAGCCTTACCGGGTGAAACGCGCCATCATTCTCGCCGCCGGGTTCGGCTCCCGGATGATGCCCGCCACTGCCGACCGCCCCAAGCCTCTGGTGACGGTGAACGGCGTGCCCATTCTGGAAACGCTGCTGGACGCACTGGTGGCGGTTGGGATTCGGGACATCACCGTTGTGCGGGGCTACCGGAAGGAATGCTTTGACGCGCTGCTGGAAAAGTACCCCTTCCTGACGCTGGTAGACAACGACATTTACAGTAAGACCAACAACATTTCCTCCGTCATGGCGGGGCTTAATAAGCTGGACGGCTGCTACCTGTGCGAAGCGGACTTATATATCACCAATCCCGGCATCATCACCAAATATCAATATGCCAGCAACATCCTCGGCGCATACTGCCTCGAAACCGACGACTGGAGCTTCCAGATGGACGCAGCCGGTCACATCATCAACTACCAGAAGGGAAACACCTTCTGCTACAACTACTATGGCATTTCCTACTGGACGCAAGCGGACAGCGCCCGCCTGCGGGAGGACTTCCGGCAGGTCTACGAGGAAGCCGGCGGGAAAGACTATTTCTGGGAATTCATCCCTCTGGTGCTCCGGAAGGAGCGCTATGCCGTGGAAATTCGCCAGTGCCGGAAGTCGGACATCATGGAGATCGACAATTACTACGAGCTTGCGCAGCTGGATTCCACCTACCGAACGGAGAAGACGCTATGAAATGCTACGAAGGCCATATCCTGACGGTCAATCAGAATAACGACGTTGCCCGTTATCTCGTGGAAGACGGGGGAGAAATCGTGTACGTGGGAAACGACCTGCCAGAACAGTACCACTCCGCCGAGGTCATTCAACTGGGTGAAAAAGCCCTCATTCCCGCCTTTGTGGACACACACCAGCACTTTGCGTCCTTCTCCACCTTCCACGCGGGTCTGAACGTCATGGACGCGGCGTCCAACGCTGAGATCATGGAGATGGTGAAGCAGTTCGCGGCGCAGTCTCCTAAGAAAACGCTGATCGCCTTCGGCGCGTCCCCCTACTGTGTAAAGGAGGGGCGGCTCATCAGCCGTCAGGAGCTGGACGCCGTGTGTCCCGACAAGGAAATTATGGTGGTAAAATACGACGGCCACGCCTGTATCGTCAATTCCAGACTCCTGAACGCCATGGAAAGCAAGGTAAAGCACCTTCGCGGCTACCACCCGGACACAGGGGAAATGAATCAGGAGGCGTTTTTTGCCTTCTCCAACGCGCTGACCAATTCTCTGTCCATTCCCGAGTTGATTCACAATATGCAATCGGCGGTGGATTTTCAGGCAAGCCGGGGGATCGGCTGCGTCCACACCGTCAGCGGCGTGGGCTTCGCGGGGGATTTGGACATCACACTGGAAAAGCTCTTTGCCAAGGGGCTGAAAAACGGGTTCCAAATCCGGGTATTCCCCCAGAGCATGAACGTGAAAACGGCCACCAGCCGGCATCTTCCCCGCATCGGCGGCTGCTTTGCCTGCGCGCTGGACGGCTGCTTCGGTTCCCACGACGCGGCGCTGAACGCCCCCTACGCCGACGAAACCGGCGGCGAGGGCGTGCTGTACTACGACGATCAGAAGGTCATGGATTTCTGCAAGGACGCCAACCGGGCGGGATTGCAGATCGAGCTGCACGCCATCGGCGACAAGGCATTTGACCAGGCCTGCCGTGCGATAAAAGCGGCGCTGGACGATTACCCAAGAGAAGACCACCGCCACGGCATCATCCACGACTGCCTGCCCACCCCGGAGGGCATTCAAATTTGCCGGGACTATCATATCCAGATGCCCATGCAGAGTGCGTTCATCGGCTGGAAGCAGGAACCGGACGAGTATCTCGAACGCATTCTGGGTCACGACCGTCTGGAAAAGCTGAACCCCATCAAAACGTTCCGGGACAATGATATTATGGTATCCTTCGGTTCCGACGCGCCATGTACCACCCCCGACCCCATCGCATGGATGGACAGAGCGGTGAACAATGATAACGCCGGTCAGGCGGTCTCCGTTCAGGACGCTCTGCGGATGTGTACCTACAACGGCGCATGGGCGGCCTTTGACGAACAGGAACGGGGCAGTCTGGAAGCCGGGAAAATCGCGGATATGGCAGTGCTGTCGGAAAACCCGTACACCGTCCCCAAGGACAAACTCAGCGGTCTTCGGGTGGAGCGGCTGTACCTCAGCGGAAAGTGCTACGAAAGCTGCCGGGAAAGCATTCTTCCCATGATGCTCCGGGGGCTGACCTCCCGGAACAAGGCGTAAAGGCGGATTCCTATGACAAAACACGAATTTTACATTCTCAACGACCTGTATAACGGCAGACAGGGCCGGGGCGGCTGCACGTCGGACATTGACCGCACCCGCGCACTGGACGATCAGGCCGCCATCAACGCCCTGACGGACGCGGGGCTGATTGCCCGGGACACCGGCGCTCTGACCGGAGCGGGTCTTGCGGCGCTGGAACCCTACCGGGTGGACAACGCGGTCATTCTGGCGGCGGGCGCCTCCACCCGATTCATCCCCCTCTCTCTGGAGCAGCCAAAGGGATTGTTCGAGGTGAAGGGTGAAAAGCTGATCGAGCGCCAGATCCAGCAGCTGAAAGCCGCCGGAATTGACGACATCACGGTGGTTCTGGGCTATAAAAAGGAAATGTTCTTCTATCTGAAGGAGAAGTACGGCGTCAAATTCGTCATCAACGACGCATTCAACATCAAAAACAACATTGAAAGCCTGTACCTCGCCCGAAGCAAGCTGAAAAACACCTATGTCTGTGTCAGCGACAGCTATTTTGTGGAGAATCCCTTTAACCGCTTTGAATACCAGACCTTTTACGCGGGACTGTCCGTCAGCGAAGCAGTGAACGAACTGTACGTGGATACGGACAGCGACGGCAGAATCATTCGGATGGCAGAAAACCGGGACGCGGGGCGCGTGCTGCTGGGGCATTCCTTCTGGCGAAAAGAATTCTCCGACGCCTTTATCGCCCTTGCCGAAGCCGACCGGGGGGTCGGCCGCTATCACGCCTGCTTCTGGGAGTGGCTGGTGAAGGACTACCTTGCCCAGCTGCCGCCCATGTATTATAAGGAATACACCCCCGGCACGATCTTCGAGTTTGACTATTTTGAGGAGCTTCGCCAGTTCGACACCCAATACCTGAGCCACACCCACAGCGGCATTATCCGGAACATCAAGCTGGTTTTCCGCTGCGACGAGGAAGACATTGTGGACTTCCGGAACGTCAGCGAGGGCATGACCAACACATCCTTTATTTTTAAGATCGACGGGGTGGACTACATCTACCGCCACCCGGGGGACGGCACCGACAGCATCATCAACCGCCGCAACGAGAAGACTTCCCTCGTAAAGGCGAAGCAGCTGGGCATCGACCCGACATACATCTACGCCGACGTCAACGAGGGGTGGAAGATCTCCCGGTTCGTCCCCCAATTCCGGGAGCCGGACTACGGAAGCTTTGCGGATTCCAAAAAGGTGCTGTCTGTCCTGCGGAAGCTCCATGCTTCGGACGTGAAAGTGGACTACGGGATGCGCCCATGGGAGGACGCGCTGAGTATGCAGAAGCTGCTTACCGGGAAAGACCCCAACTGCTTCGCTCCCCACGAAGCGCTGAAAGCAAAAATCGGCAGACTCTATCAGATGACGCTGGGCGACGGGGTGGAAAAATGCTTCTGCCACGGCGATACCTACCGCCCCAACTGGATGCTCCTGCCGGACGGGGACGTAATTCTCATCGACTGGGAGTACGCAGGCTTTTCCGACCCCGGAATTGACGTTGGCTATTACATTGTAGACGCCATGTACGACTTCCCGGACGCGGAACGGTTCATCAAAGAGTATCTGGGAAGCGGATACGACGTGTCCGGCCGCTTCCACTACATGGCCTATACTGCCATCATTGCCTATTACTGGTTCGTCTGGGCGCTGTACCGGGAATCCTGCGGCGCGGACATGGGGCAGTCGCTGGAAAACTGGCGCGCCATGGCGGAAAAGTACGCGGATTATCTGCTGAAAAAATAAACTGAGCGCAGAAAGCCTCGATTCGTGGGGCTTTCTGCGCTTCTTTTACAGACATTCTGCGGCTCGGGAATGTGGCGGAAACGGCCGTTTCTGCTGCTTTCTGAGACCCTCCGCTCGGGCGGAGACATTTCCCCAATAGTGGGAAAAAGTATGCATTTCGTCTATTTATATCGATACAATTGGAGCTTTATACAATTTTTTGTTTAAAATGACAAATTCACTGTGGACAAATGGCTCCGGATGAAGTAAAATAAGGGGCGTACAGTGCGGTGTGTGCCGCGAAATTTGAAAGAGGTGAAGTAATATGGCGTTTTCTTTTTTCGGCGGGGTCCATCCCAAAGAAAATAAGTGGTATGCCTGCGACAAGGAGACTCAGGTTTTCCCCGAGCCGGATATCGTTGTGATCCCCATGTCCCAGCATATCGGCGCCCCCTGCAACCCCCTCGTGAAGAAGGGTGACCCGGTGACCGTGGGTCAGAAGATCGGTGATAATCAGGGACTGTGCGTGCCTGTCCACGCTTCCGTCTCCGGTACGGTCAAGGCTGTGGAAATGCGCGCCCACACCAGCGGTACCACCGTGATGAGTGTGGTGATCGAGAATGACCATCTGGATACCCTGTGTGAGGACATCAAGCCCCGCACGCAGGAAGAGGTGGACGCACTCAGCCCGGAAGAGCTGATCGGCATTATCCGGGAGGGCGGCATCGTCGGCATGGGCGGTGCGACTTTCCCCACCCACGTCAAGCTCTCCGGCGGCATCGGCAAGGTGGATACCGTCATCATCAACGCGGGCGAGTGCGAGCCTTACATAACGGCTGACGACCGGCTGTGCCGGGAGCATCCGGCGGAGCTGATGAAGGGTCTGAAGATCATCATGAAGATCTTCGGCCTGACAGAGGGACACATTGCCATCGAGGACAACAAGCCCGAAGCCATTCAGTCGCTGAAGGAGCACCAGCTGGACGGTATCGTACTGGATGTGCTGCCTGCCAAGTACCCGCAGGGCGCTGAAAAGCAGCTGATCTACGCCGTCACCGGCCGGGAGGTTCCCTCCGGCGGTCTGCCCGCCGCGGTGGGCTGCGCGGTATTCAACGCTGCGACCACCCGCGCCATCCACGATGTGGTGTACGACGGAATGCCACTCATCAAGAGAATCGTCACCGTGTCCGGCGACATCCTTATGGAGCCGAAGAACCTGCTGGTTCCCATCGGCACCAGCTTCAACGACCTGATTGACGCCTGCGGCCACTCCGAGAACCCCTACAAGGTCCTCTCCGGCGGCCCCATGATGGGCGTTGCGCAGTACGACCTGAACGTCCCCACCATCAAGGGCGTCAACGCCGTAACAGTGCTGGGCAAGAAGAACAACTTCTTCGTGGAGGAGCCTCACTGCCTGCGCTGCGGCAAGTGCATCGAGGTCTGCCCCATGCATCTGATGCCCGTTCTCATGTATCAGGCTACGCAGGACGGTGCTGTGGACGGCATGAAGTCCGTGAATCTGCTGGACTGCATTGAGTGCGGCTGCTGCGCCTACACCTGTCCTGCCAGCGTGCCGCTGGTGCTGGGCTTCCGTGCCGGCAAGCAGATGATCCGCAACGCTGCAGCCCGGGAAAAGGCAAAGGCTTAAGGAGGTGGAGATCAAATGGCACAGATGAAATACTTTTATGAGCTGACGATTTCCAGCTCGCCCCACGCCCATTCCCCCGTCACCACCCAGACCATCATGCGGGACGTGCTGATCGCCCTGATTCCCGCGTTGCTGGGTTCCATCTACTTCTTCGGTTTCCGCGCGCTGCTGGTGACGCTGGTCAGCGCCGCTGCCTGCGTGTTCTTTGAGTGGGGCTTCTGCAAGATCCGGAAGCTGCACTGCAAGACCTATGACCTGTCCGCCGTCGTTACCGGCGTGCTGCTGGCTTTCGTCTGCCCTGTCACCATTCCTTACTGGACGATCATTCTGGGCGACTTCTTTGCAATCGTCTTGGTGAAGATGCTCTTCGGCGGCCTGGGCAAGAACATCGTCAACCCCGCCCTTGCCGGACGTGCCTTCCTGTTCAGCTGGCCGGTTCTCATGAGCAACTGGGTCAAGGTCGGCTTTGACAATGCCGCCGGGCTGCTGTCCACCGCCGACGCCGTCACGGCCGCGACGCCCATGTCCGCCATGCACCAGGGCGCGCTGCCGGAGGAATCCATCCTGGACATGTTCCTGGGCAACATCGGCGGCTGCATTGGCGAGACCTCCGCGCTGCTGCTGATCATCGGCTTTATTTACCTGCTGTACCGCAAGGTCATCACCGCCCGGATTCCTTTGGCTTACATCGGCACCGTGGCGATTCTGGCGTTCCTGTTCCCCCGGGGCAATGACCGCATCGCATGGATGGCCGCGCAGGTGTTCGGCGGCGGATTGATGCTGGGCGCTATCTTCATGGCCACCGACTACGTGACTTCCCCGCTGACCAAGCTGGGGCAGATCGTCTACGGCATCGGCTGCGGCGTCATCACCATTCTGATCCGCTACTTCGGCGGCTACAGCGAGGGCGTGACCTATGCCATCCTGTGCATGAACGCCTGCGCGGTGCTGCTGGATAAGATCGGCCGTCCCGTGAAGTTCGGTGCACCCAAGAAGGAGGCGGCAAAGAAATGAAAACCGAATCCACTGTGAAATATGTGCTCCGCATTGCGCTGACCCTGCTGGCCATCACCGCCGTCGTGGCCGTGATCCTCGCCGCGGTCAACTCCGTTACCGCGCCCCGCATCGCGGCGCAGAACGAGCAGAAGACCCAGAACGCCATTGAAGCTGTGCTTCCCGGCGGCGGTCAGGAAGTGACCTTCACCGACGACACCGGCCTGGTCACCGCCGCCTACAAGGGCGATAATGGCTGCGCCGTTCAGGTGACGCCTAACGGCTTTAACGGCACCGTCACCATGATGGTCGGCGTGGACAATGACGGCAAGGTGACCGGCATTTCCATCATTTCCCACACGGAGACCGCCGGCCTCGGCGCTACCGCCGACGCCAACACGGACGCGGGCAGAGCCTTCCGCGACCAGTTTATCGGCATGAGCGGCACCGTGTCCGTCACCAAGGACGGCGGTGAAGTGGATGCCCTCACCGGCGCCACCATCACGTCCCGCGCAGTCTGCACCGGCGTCTCCGCCGCGCTGACCTGCGCCGCCAATCTGGGTTAAGGAGGCTGCGTCATGGATTTCAAAAAGCAATTTAAGGAAGGCCTGCTGACCAAGAACCCGGTTCTGGTGCAGCTGCTGGGTATGTGCTCCACGCTGGCCATCACCACCAGCCTGTTCAACGGCATCGGCATGGGTCTGGCCGTCACCGTCATTCTCATCTGCTCCAACATTCTGATCTCCGCTCTGCGGAAGGTCATTCCCAACCAGATCCGCATTGCGGCCTACATCACCATCATCGCGGGCTTCGTCACCGTGGTCGATCTGTCCATCCAGGCGTTTCTGCCTGCACTGTCCCAGAGTCTGGGCGTGTTTATCCCGCTGATCGTCGTGAACTGTATCGTCCTTGGCCGGGCGGAGGCGTTTGCCTCCAAGAACGGCGTTCTGGCGTCCGCCGTGGATGGCCTGTGTCAGGGCATCGGCTACACGCTGGCGCTGATCACCGTCTGCGTCATCCGGGAACTGCTGGGCAGCGGCACCTTCGGCGGCGGCATCCTCAATGGCGGCGAGGGCATCCGCATCATCCCCGCTCCGTATCCCGCCATGCAGATGGTCATGCCTGTGGGCGGCTTCCTCGTGCTGGGCTGTGTCATTGCCGCGTCCCAGTGGCTTGTAAAGCATCTGGAAATGAAGAATAAGAAGAAGGAGGCGGCGAAATAATGCAAGCGATTCTCGGTATTATTCTCAGCGCCATTCTCAGTGAGAACTTCATTCTGGTCAAGTTCTACGGCATCTGCCCCTTCATGGGCGTCTCAAAGAAAATTGATACCGCGCTGGGCATGGGCATGGCCGTTACCTTCGTTATGGCGATCGCCTCTGCCGCCTGCTACGCGGTCAACGTGCTGCTGGTGAAGCTGGGACTGGACTACATGCAGACCGTCGCCTTCATTCTGGTCATTGCCGCCATCGTGCAGGTGGTGGAGATGTTCCTGAAGAAGAGCGTCCCCGCGCTGTACAAGGCGCTGGGCGTGTACCTGCCCCTGATCACCACCAACTGCGCCGTTCTGGGCGTGGTGCTGGTCAACGTGCAGAAGGGCTACAACTTCCTGCTGAGCGTGGTCAACGGCGCTGCCGGCGGACTGGGCTTTACCGTGGCCATCGTGCTGTTCGCTTCCGTCCGGGAGCGGGTGAACCGTGCCGACTGTCCCGCGTGCTTCAAGGGCTTCCCAATCGCGCTGATTTCCGCCGGACTGCTGGCGCTTGCCTTCATGGGCTTCTCCGGCCTGAAGGTTTTCTAAGGAGGGCGAAGATATGCAAATTGTGATTGCGATTGCGATTCTCGGCGGTCTGGGACTGGTGTTCGGTCTGGTGCTGGCTGCCGCGTCCAAGATTTTCTATGTGGAATCCGACCCCCGGCTGGATCAGCTGAACGAATGCCTCCCCGGCGCAAACTGCGGCGGCTGCGGCTATGCCGGCTGCGGCGCTTACGCCGAAGCCGTCCTCAAGGGCGAAGCGCCCATCGGAAAGTGCGCCTCCGGCGGCAACGAAGCTGCGCAGGCCATGGCGGCCATCATGGGCGTCAAGGCGGAAGCCGTCACCCGTAAGGTCGCGCTGGTGCGCTGCTCCGGCGAGAAGATCTATGACGCGGACGGCAATCTGACCAAGGGCGCGAAGATCAAGGGCAACTACGAGGGCCTGAAGGACTGTCTGGCCGCCTCCAAGATCGGCGGCAACGGCCCTGTGTCCTGCAAGTTCGGCTGTCTGGGCTACGGCACCTGCGTCAAGGCGTGTAAATACGGCGCGATGAAGGTCGTCAACGGCGTTGCCCATGTGGACGAAGACCTGTGCGTCGGCTGCATGGCCTGTGCCAACGTATGCCCCCGCCATCTGATCGTCCCCGTGGAGCCTGACCGGAACGTGGTCATCGCCTGCGCGTCTTTGGCCAAGGGCGCTGTCACCACCCGCGGCTGTACCGTGGGCTGCATCGGCTGCGGCCTGTGCAAGAAGGTCTGTCCCAAGGACGCCATCACCGTGGAAAAGAATCTTGCCCGCATCGATTACTCCAAGTGCGACAACTGCGGCCTGTGCGCCACGGTCTGCCCCAAGAAGCTGATCAGGGACTCCAACGTGGAGAACCTCGGCGAACCGAAGCCTGTTATTCAGGCGTAACCCCCCAGCAATTGCGCGGCAGACCTCTGCGGAGGTCTGCCGCAAGCTCTATAGATGCGGTCTGGGCCACTGCCTGAGGCACGGCTGGGCTGTGCGGACAGCGGCACCCGCGGCGGGATGGAACCCGCTTTTCCAAATGGACGGGCACGTTTGCGAATATAATAAAACAGACCGATTTCGCGGAATACAGCCCCCATTTCCCGCTCAAAAGTGTCCTCCGGCCCGTTTCTACTGCCGGTAGAGTGGGACATTCTACTGCGGGGAGGAAAGATACGGCCGTTTTCTTCCCGGGGGGCGTGGCTTTTGACCGGAAAAATATGATACAATCAGAGCAAGATTCGGATGATACCGTTTCCCCTATTATTTTCAGGAGTGTGAACCTCATGCCTAACTACAATATTGTGACCGATTCCTGCTGCGACCTGCGGCCGGAAACGTATGAGCAGCTGAATCTGACCGTCGTTCCTCTGAGCATGGAATTCCGGGGTCAGGTGCGCGAGGATAAAAGCGACGACAGCATTAAGGAAGTTTACGCGGCTCTGCGCGCCGGAGAGAGTGCTCAGACCGCCGCAGTCAACCCGGACCGCTGGCTGAACGCCATGGAGCCCCATCTGGCAGAGGGAAGGGATGTATTGGTGATGGCCTTTTCTTCCGGCCTGTCCACTACCTACCAGTCTGCCGTCATCGCGGCGGAGGAGCTGCGGGAAAAGTATCCGGAGCGGACGATATATGTAGTTGACACTCTCTGCGCGTCCCGTGGTGAGGGACTGCTGGTGTGGTACGCTTGCAAAAAGCGGGATGAGGGCATGACGCTGGACGAGCTGCACAAATGGGTGGAGGACACGAAGCTCCATCTGTGCCACTGGTTCACCGTGGACGACCTGATGTATCTGAAACGCGGCGGTCGTATCAGCGCTGCCACCGCCCTTGTGGGCACCATGCTGAAGGTCAAGCCCGTGCTTCACGTGGACAATGAGGGACATCTGATCAACATGTTCAAGGTGCGCGGCCGCAAGGCATCTCTGGAGGCCATTGCCAATAAGCTGGGCGAGCTGGGCGGCAATTACGACAACAGCACGGTATTCATCTGCCACGGCGACTGCATCGAGGATGCAAAATATGTGGAGAACATTCTGAAGACGAAGTACGGCGTCAAGGAAGTGCTGATCAACTACACCGGCGCTGTCATCGGCTCCCACTCCGGCCCCGGCACCATGGCAGTATTTTTCCTGGGCGATCACCGGTAACGGAAAATCATTTCATACTGCATCCGCCCCGGCTTCCCATCGTGTAGCCGGGGCGGTTTTCGTGATTTGGGAAATCGGAACTTCCAACAAAAACCAGCCGGAGAAAACGTCGATTTTTCAGGAAATTCCCGTGGAAAATTCATATTGACTTTGCACAAAAATCGATATAGAATACTGTGCAAAAAGCAAAAAATGAGGTGACATACTTGGCAGATATGCATACGAAGGACCTGACCACCGGGTCGCCGATGAAGCTGATACTTTCCTTTATGCTGCCGCTGGTTTTCGGACTGTTGTTTCAGCAGGTTTACAGTATGGTGGATACCATTGTGGTGGGGAAATTTCTGGGTGTGGACGCGCTGGCGGGGGTCGGCTCTACCGGTTCTATTACGTTTCTGGTGCTGGGACTGTGCAACGGCGTGTGCGCCGGGTTTGCCATTCCCGTGGCGCAGAAATTCGGACAGCGGGATTTTGACGGGCTGCGCCGGTTCGTCGGCAATATGATCTGGCTCAGCTGCGTCATCGCCGCGGCGGTGACGCTGGTAACGACGCTGCTGTGCCGCCAGATCCTCCTTTGGATGGACACCCCGGCGGATACGTTTTCCTATGCTTACGACTATATTTTCGTGATTTTTCTGGGCATCCCCGCGACCATGCTGTACAATCTCCTGTCGGGCATTCTCCGGTCGCTGGGAGATTCCAAAACGCCGCTGGTGTTCCTGATTATGTGCAGCCTGCTGAACGTGGCGCTGGACATCGTGTTTATTCTGACGCTGAATATGGGCGTCGCGGGCGCAGGCTGGGCGACGCTGCTGAGCCAGCTGATTTCCGGTGTGCTGTGCCTGTATTTCATCGTGAAGAAATTCCCGATTCTCCATTTGAAGCAGGACGATCTGCGGCTGCGGAAAATCTATGTCCGGAAGTTGCTGAATATGGGCTTGCCCATGGGCTTGCAGTATTCCATCACCGCCGTCGGCAGCATTCTGCTGCAAACGGCGGTCAACGGTCTGGGCGCGACCGCCATGGCGGCCATCGCGGCGGGCAGCCGGGTGAGTATGCTCCTCGTCTGTCCCTTTGACGCCATGGGAACCACCGCCGCTACCTTCGCCGGACAGAATCTGGGCGCGGGAAAGCTGGATCGGATTCACCAGGGGGTCAAGGACTGCACGGTACTGGGCATTATCATCTCCGCTGCGATTTTTGTGATCACCTGGTTTGGCGGCAGTGCCATGACCACACTGTTCCTGGATACGGCGGACGGGGCGAGCGTCGACATGGTGGTGCCGATGGGACAGCAGTTCCTGCTGATCAATGCGGCGTTTGCCATTCCGCTGCTGTTCGTCAATCTGCTCCGCTTCACCATTCAGGGGTTGGGCTACTCGGAGTTTGCGGTGTTCGCGGGAGTGTTCGAGATGGTCGCCAGAGGTGCCTTCGGGCTTTGTCTGGTGCCGGTGCTGGGGTATACGGCGGCGTGCTTCGCCAGCCCCGCGGCATGGGTGATGGCTGATCTGTTTCTGTTCCCCGCTTATTTCCACTGCATGAAGAAGCAGGGGTATTCCTTCAAACCGACGAAGGCCAGTGCAGCGACAGAATAAAATATCAAAAAATGATGGCAGGTCTCCGGCGAGAGACCTGCCATTTTATGTTTTCACTGCTCTTGAAACTGGTCGATTTCCTTAGCGATGGTGCAGCTGCTCTGGTAGACGCAGCTGCCGTAGCAGCAGTCCGTCTCGGTGACTGCGCCGTCCTCCAGAACGACTTCCACCATGCGGCTGCCGTCCAGCTGACGGCAGTAGCCGGATACAAATTTCTCTGTCTCCACGTTATCCCTCCACGATGCAGAAGCCCTTGGGCGCCAGCGTCAGCCAGTCCGGGGCTACGGTTTGCAGGTTGTGACCCATGAGAATTTTCCCCGCGGGGATGTCCCAGGGGTCGCCGCAGCGGTTGCAGTAGATTTTCAGCACGCTGCCGCCATAGCGCCGGGTGAAGCCGAGCCGGCGATCTTCCGCCTGAAAGAACTGAATGTCCCCCAGACGCAGCGCGTCACAGGTTTTCCGCAGCTGCCCCAGACGGCGGAAATGGGCCAGAAGCTCCGGGTCCTCCCGCCCCCATGGGTAGGTGCGGCGGTTGAAGGGGTCGCGGTAGCCCTCCATCCCGGCTTCGTCGGCGTAGTACAGGCTGGGGCTGCCCGGCAGGGTGTATTGCAGGAAGGAGGCCATCTGCAGCCGTTCCACGGCCACCGGCAGTAGGTTCCGGGACAGATGGCGCTTGGCCTTTTCTTCCCGGGAACCGTCAAAATCGTCCACCAGCGCGGTGAGAATGCGGGGGGTGTCGTGGGTGCCCAGCAGATTCATGTTGCAGGCCGCCACTTGGGGCGGGTAGTTTTCCATAATGGACATCACGGTTTCCTTAAAGCCCCGGCCGCCGTCCAGATTCCTGACGAAGTTCACAATGGCCGTGCGGAAGGGATAATTCATCACGCTGTCCAGCTCGCCGCCGGTAAAGTAGGTGCGGCGCTTGCCGTAGGCGCATTTGTTGGACGCGTCCTCCCACACCTCGCCCAGAAGCAGGGCGTCGGGATTCAGTTCCTTGATGCGGCCGCGGAGAAGCTTGATGAATTCGTCAGGCAGCTCGTCCGCCACATCCAGCCGGTAGCCATCCGCCCCCAGCCGCAGCCAATGGGCGACCACGCTGTCCTCGTCCGTGATGATGTAGCGGACGAAAGCGGGGTCCATTTTGTTCACCGTGGGCAGAGTGTCAAAGTCCCACCAGGAATGATAGACGTTTGGCCAGTTGTAGAAGGTGTACCAGCTGTAGTAGGGGGATTCCTTGGAATTGTACGCGCCCACGGATGGGAACGCGCCCTCCCGGTTGAAATACAGGCTGTTGGAGCCGGTGTGGGAATACACGCCGTCCAGAATGACCCGGATGCCCCGGGCGTGGGCCGCGTCGCAGAGGGCGGCAAAATCCGCCTCGGTGCCGAGAAGGGGGTCGGGGGTCTTGTAGTCGCCGGTGTCGTAGCGGTGGCTGGAAAAGCTCTTGGAAATGGGGTTCAGGTAGAGAATGGTAACGCCGAGACCGGCAATATAGTCCATTTTCTCAGTGATGCCCCGGAAATTGCCGCCGAAAAAGTCGTTGTTTAGCACCTGCCCATCGGGGGTGGGCTTCCAGTCCACTTCGTCGTACCAGTTTTTGTGGATGGTGTAGGGCTTCAGCTTCCCGGTCACATCGGCCCATCCGCTGGCGTAAAAACGGTCGGGGAAAACCTGATAGATGGTTGCGCCCTTCGCCCAGTCCGGGGTGGTGAAGTCGGCGGGGATGCAGCTCAGCTGCCAGAGATCCCCGGCTTCCATGTTGGTGTCGTCCCCCTGCTTGAACAGGCGGAAGCTGCCGCCATGGGTATCGATGACGAAATAGTAGAAAAACAGGCCGGGGCAGGGGATGGAAAACTGCCCCTCAAAAACGTCATACGCGCCCTTTTTCATCTGGAATGCCAGAACGGCGTTCTGCGCCCAGGAGCCGTCCTCATGATTAAAGACGCAGGTGACCTTCGTCGTCAGGACGGAGGCGGGAATATGGATATGCAGGGTGCAGACCTGCCCCGGCGTCAGGGTGCCGAAGGGGGTCTTGAACTGGGGCTGCTTGCTGTCGTAAAGGATTCTCATGGCGGTCTCCTCATGATAAACTCGTTCTGTCCATTATAAACCATTTTTCCGGAAAAGGGAAGCGTGGGAGAAAGATATTTTGGGAAAGCGCTTGAGAAACCCATGCCTTTTTGGATGAAGGATGGACTTTCCCGGTTTTTCTGGTATACTGTACTGGACGGGAAGATAGGAGAATGAATGATGATAAGAAAATTGCAAAATGCAGATATGGACAGGGTAGCCGGTATATGGCTGGACGCCAATCTGAGGGCGCACTGCTTTATTTCCCCACAGTATTGGAAAAGCAATTTTGACCCGGTAAAAGAAATGCTGCCCCGGGCGGAAGTCTATGTTTACGAAAATGGCCGGGAAATATGGGGCTTTATAGGGCTGAACGGGGAATATATCGAAGGCATTTTTGTTTCCGGTGAAATGCAGTCGCGGGGCATAGGGAAGCGCCTGCTGGACTTTGTAAAGACGAAAAAGACGGAATTGCGCCTGAATGTGTACCAGAAGAACATGCGGGCGATTCGTTTTTACCAAAGGGAGGGCTTCAAAATTCTGCGGGAAGGAATGGATGAAGCAACCGGCGAAAAGGATTATGAAATGATATGGCGGCAGGAATAAAACGCTGTTTGGAGAAAACACGAAAAATGCACCGTATGGCCGCGGCCATACGGTGCATTTGCTGCATTTTGGAGTATTTTACCAGCTCAGCATATTCCGGAACTGCTCCATGTACCGTCCGGCGGGGACGTCCCAGCTGAAATCTTTTTCCATGTCCCGCTTCTGCAGGGCGCGGAAGGCTTCCCGGTTGTGATTGTACAGGCCGAGGCAGCGCTTCAGCGAAGCGAAGAAGTCGTCGGCGTTGTAGCTCTGGAAGGTGAAGCCAAGACCACCCTCGCCGTTCTCGTCGGCGGGAGGAACGGTGTCCTTCAGGCCGCCGGTGGCGTGAACCACGGGGACGGTGCCGTAGCGCATGGCGTTCATCTGACTCAGGCCGCATGGCTCGGACTTGGAGGGCATCAGGTAGACATCGCCGCCAGCGTATATCCGGGCGGCAAGCCCCAGATTGAAGGTGATCTGTGCGGAAACCTGATCGGGGAACTGGTTCGCGAGATCTTTGAAGAAGCTCTCGTATTGAGCTTCGCCGGTGCCAAGGATCAGCAGCTGGGCGTCTTCCTCCCACATGAGCCGCCGGGCAATGTAGCACAGCAGGTCAAGACCCTTGTGACCGGCCAGCCGGGTGACCATGACCATCAGCGGCACGTCAGGCTTGACGGGCAGACCCACTTCTTTTTGCAGGGCGGCCTTCACGGCGGCCTTGCCCTCTACAAAGGTCTCGGAATTGTAGTGGGCGGGGAGCGCGGGATCGGTCTCCGGGTTGAAGGTGTTCACGTCGATGCCGTTGGTGATGCCGGTGAGCTTCCAGGCGTTGCCCGCAAGGACGCTGTCCAGACCGTGGGCATAGTAGGGATACATCAGCTCCCGGGCATAGGTCTCGGACACGGTGGTCACAAGGTCGGCGGTCTCAATGGCGCCCTTCATCACGTTGACGGAGTTGCTCATGTCCAGGGTGGAACGGTACTCCCAGGGAAGCCCCAGCACATCGTCAAAGAACCCGGCGTTTGCCCAGCCCTGATATTCGATGTTGTGGATGGTGTACATGCAGCGGGTCTTATAGAAGGCGCCGTGGTACATGGCCTTGAGATAAATGGGAATGCAGGCGGTCTGCCAGTCGTTGCACTGGATGATTTCGGGGATGAAGTTCAGGGCGATCATGGCGTCCAGACAGCCCCGGGAGAAGAAGGCGAAGCGCTCGCCGTCGTCCATGTCCCCGTAAATCGCGCCGGTGCGGGCACCGAAGTAATAATCATTGTCCAGGAAATAGACCTGCACGCCGTCATTTCGGTTGGTCAGCTTCATGATGCCGCAGTACTGCTGCCGCCAGCCCAGCTGCACCCGGATCTCGGCCACCCGCTCCACCATATAGGCGGTGTTGGTTTTGATTTTGTGGTAGTAGGGCAGAAACAGAACGACCTCGTTGCCCGCAATGCGAGCCAGCGCGGAGGGCAGAGCCTCCATCACGTCGCCCAGTCCGCCGGACTTGGCATAGGGTGCGCCCTCAGAGGCGCAGATGGCAATTTTCATACGGTTTCCCCCCTCTTGACGATGACAGGACTCTTCTTTGTCCCAATGAGCTTTGCCCCCGGGGTGACGGTGACGTCCTTGTCCAGAATGACGTATTTCAGTTCCGCGCCCTCGCCCACCACGGAGTCGTTCATGATGACGCAGTTTTCCACGTCCGCGCCCGGGGCGATGGTGACCTGCCGGAACAGAATGCTTTCCTTGACGTTGCCCTCCAGCATACAGCCGTCGGCCGCCAGACAGTTGGCGATCTGACATTCCTCGCCGTAGTAGGTGGGGACACGGTCACGAACCTTGGTGTAGATGGGATGATTGCCGCCGAACATGTCGTGGCGGATGTCCCGGTCGATGAGCGCCATGGAGTTGCGGAAATATTCCTCCACGGACTCGTTGTACAGGGCGGCACCGTCGAACTGGTAGACATTGACGGAGACCTTTCCCCGCTGCCAGCCGCCCAGAACCAGGTCACGATCCATGTGGAACTTGTCCCGGGCGATCATTTCTCTGGTCTGCTGCATGAGCCACTTCTTATCCACCACGAAGATGTCCATGGAAGCGACATAATCGGCGGGGGCGGCAAAGTCCACCAGCATGTCGGTCACGTTGCCTTTCCCGTCCAGCTTCATGGCCAGATCAATCATCTTTTCCCCGTTGCAGATACCGGCCTTGGTGACCACGGTGATGTTCCGGCCGCTCTTTACGTGGGAGGTGATGACCTTGGTCAGGTCGATGTTGGAGAGAATGGCGGAGTCAGTCATGATGACCAGCTCGTCATCAGAGCCGTAGGCGAGGAAGTCCATGGCGCTGGCGAGAGACTCCAGCTTGCCCCGGTAGCGGTGGACTTCGGACTGGGCGTAGGGAGTCAGAAATTCCAGACCGCCCTCCTCCAGCTCCAGGCCCCACTCCTCACCGTCGCCGATGTGGTTCATCAGGGACTGGTAGTTGTGACGGGAGATGATGCCGATGTGGCGGACACCGGCGCAGGCCAGATTGGACAGCGCCCAGTCCACCTGACGGTAGCGACCGCCGAAGGGCAGGGAGGCCATGGTGCGCTTGGTGGTCAGCTCACCAAGGCTTGCGTCGTTGGTAAATACAATACCGGTTACGTTCATTGCATTTTTCCTCCTGTTACAGCATGTCACCGGGCTTCAGCACGGTGTTGGCTTCGACGACAGCGCCCTTGGACGTGACGCTGATCTTCTTCTTTTCCCCGCCGGCGTAAGCGCCGCCCACGATGGCGTTCTTGCAGACTCTGGAGTTCTCGCCCAGAATGGCGTGGCGGACGATGGCGCCGGACTCGATGACCACGCCGGGCATGACGACGCTGTCCTCTACCAGCGCACCCTCGCCGACGGTACAGCCGATGGAGATGATGCTGTGGTGGACGGTGCCGTAGACCTCGGAGCCTTCGGCCACGAAGGCGTTGACGATCTCGGCCTGCTCATCAATGTAGGAGGACGGCATGGCGGAGTTGCGGGCGTAGATGGTGGAGCGCTTGTCGCCCCGGAGCTGGAAGGCAGGTTCCTTGCCCAGCAGATCCATGTTGGCTTCCCACAGAGAATCGATGGTTCCCACGTCTTTCCAGTAGCCGTCGAAGGGGTAGGCCATCATCTTGTGACCGTCGGCCAGCAGGCTTGGAATGATGTTCTTGCCGAAATCGTTGGCGGAGCTGGGGTTTTCCTCGTCAGCGATCAGGGCGTCCCGCAGTACCTGCCAGTTGAAGCAGTAAATGCCCATGGAAGCGTTGGTGGACTTGGGCTTGGCGGGCTTTTCCTCGAATTCGTAAATGGTGTTGTCGGGGTTGGTATTCAGGATACCGAAGCGGGAAGCCTCCGCCAGAGGGACGCTGCGCACGGCGATGGTGCAGGAAGCCTTATGCTTTTCGTGGTAGGCAACCATATCGGCGTAGTCCATCTTGTAGATGTGGTCGCCGGAGAGAATGACCACGTAGTCGGGGTTGAAGCGGTCCACGAAGTCGATGTTCTGATAAATGGCGTTGGCGGTGCCCTTGTACCAGCCGGATTTCTTGTCGTGACGCTCATAGGGGGGCAGAACCTGGGCGCAGGAATGGGTCTTGTTCAGGTTCCAGGGCTGTCCGTTTCCGATATACTCATTCAGCTCCAGAGGCTGATACTGAGTCAGAATACCCACAGTGTCGATGCCGGAGTTGACACAGTTGCTCAAAGGAAAATCGATGATACGGTATTTGCCGCCGAAGGGAACGGCAGGCTTGGCGGTTTTCTCCGTCAGAACCTTGAGCCGACTGCCCTGTCCGCCGGCAAGCAGCATCGCGATTACGCGCTTTTTCTGAAAATACATGGTCACAGCTCCTTATGTAGATTTTTTGAGAATCTCCCGTTGACCCGGAGATTCGTTAGTGCCTCTCTCGGTTTTGTGCAGATGTTTGGGGACATCTATCCACTCTGATAAAATATCATATTTTCCCTGATTAGGAAAGGGAAAAATTATCTAAATATTGGCGAATGAATTCTGCGTTTTGCATAACGGTCTGCCACGGGACGGGAGCGCCGCCCGGGGGATCGACGCCCTTCAGCCGCTTTTCCATCCAGTTGAGGTCAAGCCACCTGCCAAACTTGAAGCCGCAGGCCGGAAAATGCGCCACGGTGCGGTAGCCGCGCTTTTCATGGAAGCGCATGGAGTTTTCGTTTTCCCCGCAGACGAGGGAGTAAAGAAGGTAATACCCCTGGGCGTCGAGGATCGCTTCCAGCGCGTCGTACAGCGCTTTTCCGATGCCTTTGCCCCGTGCCTGAGATTTGAGATAGATGGTCGGTTCGGCGCACCATGCGTATGCCGCACGGGAAAAGGGCAGACTTGCGTAGGCGTAGCCGAGGATCCGCCCGTCCTCCTCCCAGAGAAGCCACGGAAACTGGGTGGTGATGGTGTGGTAGCGGCGTAAGAATTCTTCTTCGCTGGGTGGGTCGTATTCAAATGTGGCGGTAGAGGTCAGAACGTAAGGCTGGTAAATGGCAAGCATGGCGCTTACGTCTTCCTCAGCGGCAATCCGGAGCATGGGAATTCCTCCTTTTTTCCGCCGGTGCGGCCGGCGGATAGTAAAAGCGATATATTTTCATTTTACTATCCCAACTTCTTTCCGTCAAGGTTGACATTTCCGTCAAAGATGGGTAAAATAAAAGAAACTGTGACTTCAAAGGAGGGATTCTCTTGGACGCTGGCGGCAATGGCAATATACCTGGACGAAGTAGAGTGCGGCTTGCCGTCCGGGTGAGTCTGTAGTTATTTTGTCTGCGTAAATTGCCTATTCATCTCACAAATAAATGAATAGGAGGAATTACGAATGGCAGAGCGTTTTGAAATTGTGGGAAAAGCCCTCCTGAAGCTGCTGGAGGAGAAAAAATATGCAACTCTCCGGGATATCCTCACGACCATGAATCCGATGGATGTCGCCGGACTTTTTGACGGGCTGGACGAAAAACAGATCCCCCTCATGTTCCGCCTGCTTCCAAAGGAACAGGCTGCGGAGACCTTCGTGGAAATGGAGCCGGAGGCCAAAGAGCTTCTCATCCGGGGCTTCTCCGACAACGAGCTGAAGGAAGTTCTGGACGAGCTGTACGTGGACGACGCGGCGGATATCGTCGAGGAAATGCCCGCGAACGTGGTGCAGCGTATCCTGAAGCACGCCGACCCGGAAATGCGCAGCTCCATCAACCAGATTTTGCGTTATCCCGAGGATTCCGCCGGTTCCATCATGACCACGGAATACGTCTCCCTGCGCCCCCACATGACCGTTGAGGAGGCCATTCTCCGCATCCGACGTCAGGGCGTGGATAAGGAGACCATTTACACCTGCTACGTTACGGAAAAGGACAGGACGCTCATCGGTCTTGTGACGGTAAAGGATCTTCTGCTGGCCGCAGACGACGAGACCAAGATCGAAGACATCATGGAAACGAACCTGATCTCGGTCACTACCCAGACCGATCAGGAAGAAGTCGCGGCGACCCTTTCCAAATATAACTTCATAGCCCTGCCCGTGGTGGACGGGGAGAACCGGATGGTGGGTATCGTCACCTTCGACGACGCCATGGACGTCATGCAGGACGCGGCTACCGAGGACATGGAAATCATGGCCGCTATGACCCCTTCGGAGAAGACCTACCTCAAGAGTACGCCCTTCGACCTGTTCAAGCACCGGATTCCCTGGCTGATGCTTTTGATGGTCTCCGCTACCTTTACGGGGATGATCATTACCTCTTTTGAGGATGCCCTGAGCTTGCTCCCGGTGCTGACCGCCTTTATCCCCATGCTGATGGATACCGGCGGTAACTGTGGTTCTCAGTCCTCCGTGACCGTCATCCGTGCCCTGAGTCTGGACGAGCTGCATTTTACCGACCTGTTCCGGGTGATGTGGAAGGAAGCCCGCACGGCAGTGCTCTGCGGCGCGGCGCTGGCAGCTGCCTGCTTCCTGAAAATTCTGCTGGTGGATCGGCTGCTGATGGGCAACGAAAGCATCAGCCTGCTGGTCAACGGCGTGGTGTGCCTGACGCTTTGTGTGACGGTCATTTTGGCCAAATTTGTCGGCTGCACGCTGCCCCTGTTTGCCAAGCGTCTGGGCTTTGACCCGGCGGTGATGGCAAGCCCCTTTATCACGACCATCGTGGACGCCCTGAGCTTGCTGGTGTATTTCCTGTTTGCGAAGCTCCTGCTGGGTGTTTGAGAAGATAAAAAACTTCGTATGATTTTGCGTCATACGAAGTTTTTGTTTTATTCTGCTTTCAGGACGTGGGCGCCCTCAAATTCTACGTGCAGGGGCAGCATCTGCCAGTGATGCTCCGTGATGCTGTCCAGCTTTTTGGCGAGCTTCTCTTCCAGCCCGGGGTTGCGGGTGATGCACAGCAGGGTGGGGCCTGCGCCGGAAAGGCAGAAGGCCGCGCCGACGGTGCGCACCAGCGCCTCGATTTTTTCGTAGTCCGGAATCAGCTTTTTCCGGTAGTTCTGGTGAAGCCTGTCCTGCATGGCGGTGCGCAGCAGCTTCTCGTCCCCAAGCTCCAGCGCCTTGAGCACCAGTGCGCCGTGGGAGATGTTGTAAATGGCGTCCCGGCGGTTGACCTGCTCCGGCAGGACGGAACGGGCAAGGGGCGTGGACAGGGTGAAGTCCGGAATGAGAACCAGAAATTCCCACCCGGCGTGGAGGGGAAAGCTGACGCTCACCGGCAGGCCGCCGTCCACCATGGACGCGGTGAGGCCGCCGAGGAAAGCGGGCGCCAGATTGTCCGGATGCCCTTCCATGGCGTTGGTGATGTTGAGCAGGCCCTGCGTGGAGAGCTTATTGCCCCGCAGGACGTTTGCGCCCATGGCGCCGGCCACCAGCAGCGCGGCGGAGGAACCGAGTCCCCGGCAGATGGGAATGTGGGCGTCGATGTGGATCTTCACGCCCCGGACTTCCTCGCTTAAGGTGCCCAGCACGGCGCAGTAGGCGGTGTAGGCCAGATTGTCAGGGCCTGTATAGGCTTCGTCGCAGCCGGTGATCTCCAGACCGGAGTCGGTTTCTTCAAAGGTAACGTCAGTGTACAGGCTCAGGGCACAGCCGAAGGCGTCAAACCCGGGGCCGAGGTTTGCGGTGGTGGCGGGAACGCGGATGGTAACTCGTTTCATGCAGCTTCTCCTGTCGGCTTACAGATGCAGGACGTAGTCCAGCATGTCTTCCTTGTTGATGACGCCGGTGTGGCGTTCGGGTTTGCCCTGCAAACCCGCCAAATTCTTGGGGATGGGGATGCCCGTCATGGCGGACAGCCGCGCCATCTGGTCGAACTCGCTGCCGGAGGTATCGCCGCCCACGGCAGCGAGAACCGCCGCGGGGAACTTGTAAGGAGACGCGGTGGACAGCACCACCATGGGACGAGTGTCGCCGGTCTGGGAGACGTATTCCTCCGCCGCAGCCCAGCCGGAAGCGGTGTGGGGGTCGCAGAGATAGCCCCAATCCCGGTAGACCCGGCCCATGATCTCCTGCGCTTTGGCGTCGTCGCAGTAGGCAGCCCAGAATTTCTTCTGGATTTGTTCCAGCAGTGCGCCGGGGACGGTGTAAACGCCCTCCCGGTTCAGCTCGTTCATCAGCCCGGACACCAGCGCGGTGTCTCCGGACAGCAGGTACAGCAGCCGCTCCAAGTTGGAGGACACCAGAATGTCCATGGAGGGGGAGGTGGTCTTCAGCAGGGGACGGCGCTTGTCGTAAACGCCGGTGCGGATGAAGTCGGTGAGGACGTTGTTGGCGTTGGAGGCACAGATCAGCTTCCCAACGGGCAGACCCAGCCGCTTGGCGAGATACCCCGCCAGAATATCGCCGAAGTTGCCGGTGGGGACGGAGTAGTTGACCTCGTCGCCCAGCTTGATCTTCCCGGCGTCCAGCAGGTCGCGGTAGGAGCGGAAGTAATACATGATCTGGGGCGCCAGACGGCCGATATTGATGGAGTTGGCGCTGGACAGGGCGTAGGGCAGCTCCCGGCCCTGACAGGCGGCGAAAATATTCTTCACGCCGGTCTGGGCGTCGTCAAAGTTGCCCCGGACGGCCGAGACGGCCACGTTGCCGCCCTCCTGCGTCACCATCTGGGCACGCTGCACCTGAGAGACGCCGCCGTCGGGGTAAAATACGCAGATGCGCACGCCGGGCACGTCCCGGAAGCCCTCCAGAGCGGCCTTGCCGGTGTCGCCGGAGGTGGCGGTGAGGATCAGGATATCCTTTTCCATCCCCTTGACGGCCTTCGCGGCGGTGAGCAGCTGGGGCAGCATGGAAAGCGCCACGTCCTTAAAAGCGGATGTAGGCCCCCGGAACAGCTCCAGCACGGAGTAACCGCCTACGGAAACGGTGGGGGTCAGATCTTCGGTTTCAAATTTCCCCTGATAGGCGCGGCGAACCAGCGTATCCATATCGGGAATATCCGGCAGCAGGGCGGCAAGAATTTTCGCGGACATTTCCGTAGAGCTGCCCCGCAGGCAAGCCTGCCAGTCAAACGCGGGAATGCTCTCGGGCATATACAGGCCGCCGTCGGGGGCAAGACCCTCCAGCACGGCTTCGGCGCTGTCCACAAAATGGGCTTCGCTCCGGGTAGAATGATAGAGCATAATATCCTCCTGTGATCGATTCTTTGCTAATTGCACAAAAAGTTGGGGAATACCGGGAAAACCTTGGCTTTTTGGCGTGGTTGAAATTTGAGTAGGTATATGATATACTGTTTTTCGTCAAAAAGCAAGTGTTTTCGGGATGGACACATCCGTTTTTACACACTGACCAAAAATCCCCGCACATACCTATAAAATGGAGGATGATTTGATGAAGATCGGATTGCTGGGCTTCGGCGTGGTTGGCCGGGGCGTATATGAGATCACGGAAAGCAGAGACGACATGCAGGTGACCAAGGTTCTGTGCCTGGAGGATATCAAGCTTCCTGATGCCCAGGCCGTCCACAATATCCGGGATATTGTGGAGGACGACAGCATCGACACCGTGGTAGAGGCCATGGGCGGGCTGCACCCTGCCTATGATTTTGTCCGTGCCGCCGTGGAGGCCGGGAAGAACGTGGTCACCTCCAATAAGGCGCTGGTATGCACCTTCTATGACGAGCTGCTGCCTCTGGTGAAGGAAAAGGGCGTTTTATTCCGCTGCACCGCAGCCGTGGGCGGCGGCATCGGCTGGCTCTCCGAGCTGGAGCGCGCCCGCCGGGTGCAGAGCATCCGGGAGGTCGGCGGCATTATGAACGGCACCTGCAACTATATTCTCGACAACATGACCCGTCAGGGCTTAAATTACGACGACGTGCTGAAGCAGGCACAGGCGCTGGGCTATGCCGAGGCCAACCCCTCCACCGACGTGGACGGCATCGACACCTGGCATAAGGTCATTCTGTCCTCCAACATCGCCTTCGGCGTGAGCCTGGACAAGGAAACCGTTCCTGTGGCGGGCATCCGCAACATTAAGGCAGAGGACGTGGAGAACTTCAAAGCCCACGGCCTTGTGTGCAAGCTGATCGCCACGGGCAAGCGGGAAAACGGCGTCATCAGCGCCTACGTCCAGCCCACGCTGGTCAAAGATGGCGAGCCGGAAGCCGCCGTTCCAATGAACTACAATTTAATCACCTTCGTCGGCGAGACTTCCCAGCGCATGAGCTTCTTCGGTCAGGGCGCAGGCCGGTACCCCACCGCATACAATGTGGTGCAGGATCTGGTGGACGTTCTTGCCGGGAAGGGGTTCTACGCCCCCTACGGCGGCCATGCGGCGGCAGTGAACGACGAGAAGCTGACATGGTACGTTCGCGGTAACTGGAGCGGCGAGACAATGGAGCATTGGGGCAGCGCGGCGGTGACCGCGCCGGTATCCGTTGCCGCAATGCACGCATGGCTGAAAGAGAATTCCAACGCATTCGCCGCGGCAATTCGCGGATGACTGAGAGTGACAGAGAGGAACAGAAAATGAAAGTAGTCAAATTCGGCGGCAGCTCCATGGCGGATGCCGGCCAGTACCGCAAGGTACGGGATATCCTTCTGGCCGACCCGGAGCGCCGGGTCGTGGTGGTTTCCGCCGCGGGCAAGCGGTTCGGCAATGACCATAAGCTGACCGACCTTCTCTATCTGTGCTATGCCCACGTCCAGTACGGCGTGGACTGCAGCAGCATTTTTGACATGATTGCGTCCCGCTATCTGGACATCCGGGATGAGCTGGGGCTTGACCTGGCGCTGGAGCCGGAGCTGGAGGCTCTGAAAAAGCGCATCGACGCGAAGGAAGTGACTCAGGAGGAGCTGGTCAGCCGGGGCGAGTATTTCTCCGCCAAGCTGATGGCGGCGTACCTGGGCTTCCAGTTCGTGGACGCGGCAGACTGGGTAATGTTCAACATGGACGGCACCGTGAACCGGGAGGTGTCCTACAAGGCGCTGCGCAATCAGGTGCTGCTTGGCTACGGCGCGGTGATCCCCGGCTTCTACGGCGCCATGCCCGACGGCGCCATCCACACCTTCTCCCGGGGCGGCAGCGACATCACCGGCGCGCTGGCGGCGGCGGCACTGGACGCGGACGTGTACGAGAACTGGACGGACGTGTCCGGCATTCTCATGGCCGACCCCCGGATTGTGGACGATCCTCAGGCCATCCCGGAAGTCACCTACGACGAGCTTCGGGAGCTGAGCTATTCCGGCGCCCAGGTGCTTCACGAGGACTCCATCTTCCCGGTGCGGGAGAAGAACATCCCCGTCAACATCCGCAACACCAACGACCCGGACGCCCCCGGCACCATGATTCAGGAGTCCTTCTCCGGCGACGTTGACCCCGACCGGTTCATCACCGGCATCACGGGCAAAAAGGACTTTTCTATCATCTCTCTGACCAAGCGGGGCATGAGCAATCAGGTCGGCGTCCTGCGCAGAGTTCTGTCGGTGCTGGAACGGCATAACATTTCCGTGGACTACGTTCCCAATGGCATTGACAACGTGTCCGTTGTGCTTCCCACCGCCGCGGTGGAGAAGGAGCTGTACACCATCATGGCGGAGATCAAAAAGGAAGCCCAGCCGGATACGCTGGACGTTCACCACCACATTGCCGTGGTTGCCGCCGTCGGCCGGAAGATGGCCTTCCGCCCCGGCATTTCCGGCCGGATATTCAAGGCGCTGGGCGAAAGCGGCATCAACATCCGCATGATCAACCAGGGCCCTGACGAATTGAACATCATCTTCGGCGTGGACAACAAGGACTTCAAGGAAGCCATCCGGGTTCTGTACAACAGCTTTGTAAAATAATGTGTGGGAGGAATGAAGATATGAAAACCTATACTGTAGCCGTCCTTGGCGCGACCGGCGCTGTGGGACAGGAAATGATCAAGGTCCTGCAGGAACGCAATTTCCCAGTCGGGAAGCTGGTTCCGCTGGCCTCCGCCCGGAGCGCGGGCAAAACCGTGAAGTTCCGCGGCGAGGACGTGACCATTCAGGAAGCCGCCGACACAGCATTCAAGGGCGTGGACATCGTTCTGGGCGCGGCGGAAAATGACATCGCCAAGAAGTTTGCCCCTGCGATCGTGGCCTCCGGCGCGGTGTTCGTGGACAATTCCTCCGCGTTCCGCCTGAATCCCGAGGTGCCGCTGATCGTGCCCGAGGTCAACCCCGAGGACGTGAAGAACCACAAGGGCATCATCTCCAACCCCAACTGCTCCACCATCATCACCGTTACGGCGGTAAACGCCCTGAATACCATCGCCCCCATCCGCACCATGACCGCTTCCACGTATCAAGCGGTTTCCGGCGCTGGTGCGGGCGGCTCCATCGAACTGATGAATGAGGTGGAGGCACTGCGGAAGGGGAAGACCTACGAGCCGAAGGTGTTTTCCCACCAGATCGCCTTCAACCTGATCCCCCAGATCGGCGGCGAGCAGTTCGAGGGCTACACCAGCGAGGAAATGAAGATGCAGAACGAAGGCCGCAAGATCATGCACCTGCCTGAACTGAAGGTCAGCTGCACCTGCGTCCGCGTTCCTGTTGTGCGCAGCCACTCCATTTCCGTCAGCTGCCACTTTGACGTGCCGGTCACCGTGGAGCAGGCACGGGAGGTCATCGCCAAGGCTCCCGGCTGCAAGCTGGTGGACGACCTGAAAAACAAGCAGTACCCCATGCCGCTGGACACCTCCGATCAGGACATCGTGTTCGTCGGCCGTATCCGTCCCGACCTGACGGACGACAACGGCCTGTGCCTGTGGTGCTGCGGCGATCAGGTCCGCAAGGGCGCCGCTACCAACGCCATCCAGATCGCGGAGCTGCTGGTGAAGGAATAATTCCATAAAATTATGTACGGGAGAGCTGCCGGCTCTCCCGTATTTTCTGTATATAAGGAATAGACCGCCGAAAACATGTCAATACTCCGTCTAAAAGGAGGAATGACAATGAAATTGCGGGATGTTATGACAAATCCGGTCATCCGGATCAATCCGGAGGAATCCGTGGCGGTGGCGGCGCGGACGCTTGACCGCTACAATATTGGGGCGCTGCCCGTGTGCGGCAGCGACGGAAGACTGTGCGGCCTGATCACCGACCGGGACATCGTCACCCGGTGTCTGGCCGCCGGACGGTCGGCCTCGTCCACGCCCGTCCGGGACGTGATGACGGCGAAGGTGATCACCGCCCGGCCGGACATGGAGGTCGCCCTTGCGGCGGGACTAATGGGCAGGGAACAGATCAGAAGGCTGCCCGTCATGGAGAACGGCAGGCTTTGCGGCATGGTCAGTCTGGGAGATCTGGCAATGCAGGACGAAACCAGCATTGACGCAGGGGACGCCCTGACGGAGATCAGCAACAATCTTTCCTCCAGAGACGGTCGTCTCTGAGTAGAAAACAATAAAAAAGACGGCCAAAAATGTAAAAAACCCTTGACAAAGCGAACTTTGGATGGTATTATAAGCAAGCTGTCCATGAGGGCGGCGCACAAAAAACTTTGTAAGAATTTGGAAAAAGTTCTTGACAAAGGGAAAAAGTTGTGCTAACATATAAAAGTTCGCTGCGGGACGAATGTGAACGCAAAACGAACAGCTGTATCTTGTAAATTGAATAACGCAGACGATTATAAAAGACACCTTGGACAAT
>ERZ791927.252-NODE-252-length-59763-cov-3.449220_pt1 | contig 59763 bp, 47 predicted proteins | sample MGYA00510130_ERZ791927 | MGnify/ENA primary metagenome ERZ791927 (study PRJEB30046, sample SAMN00792055) | human gut metagenome | study: EMG produced TPA metagenomics assembly of the A metagenome-wide association study of gut microbiota in type 2...
GCACCTTAAAATCACCATCATACACTAAATCAGTAAGTTGGCAGCATTACCCACAGGGGAACGATATTATAATAGCGATTATCAATGCATAATTCATAAATTTAAATTGTAATGATTAGAGGGGAAAATGTCAGCACATTTGCGAAATGAATCAAAAAGCCCGCAGCAATGTGCGGGCGTTAGTGTCAGCGCACAACCAGCACGGAGCACTCTGCGTGACGCACTACAGCTGCGGCGTTAGAACCGAGCAGATAAGTGGTGATATCCGGTCGATGGGAAGCAATGATGATCATATGAGCGGGGATCTTCTTCGCCAATTCCAGAATGCGGTCTTTGGGCGAGCCTTCTTCAACATGGACATGCACTCTGTCGGTTGGCAGTTTAAATTTTTTAATGATCTCTTCCAGTTGCGATTTGGCTTCCGCTTTCAGATCATCCATTGCCGGTAATTCTGCGGAATAGGCTAAACCCAGAGAGGCATAGTAGGGCAGCGAAGGTATTACCGTCAGGAAATGAACCTCTGCATCATCAATCTTTGCCTCTGCCTCAACGTGGCTAATCACGCGTTGAGTTAATTCTGAATCGGAAATATCGATAGGGACAAGAATCGTTCTGTTCATAAAACCTCCTGTTTTAGTATCCGCATAAAGTGTAACGCCAGATGACACTTTTTGTGTAATGACGGAGTTCACATTTTTAATTTAGATCAAAGGAGGAAGAATAAGCAGAAAAAGCCCGCCAAAACAGCGGGCAGGGGGATTTAGAACTGATAAACCAGACCTAAAGCGACGATATCATCGGTAGAGATGCCGTTGGCAGCGTAGAAACTGTCATCTTCATCCAACAGGTTGATTTTATAGTCAACATAGGTGGACATGTTTTTATTGAAATAGTAAGTCGCGCCAACATCGGCGTATTTAACCAGATCTTTATCATCAACACCTGCTGGGTTGTCTGCACCACCGGCAGCGTGCAGGTCACGGCCTTTAGACATCAGGAAAGAGACTGCCGGACGCAGACCAAAATCAAACTGGTACTGTGCAGTGACTTCAAAGTTCTGGGTTTTGTTTGCAACAGCATAATCGCTGTCGCCAAACGGGGTCATATTACGCGTTTCTGAATACATGGTTGCCAGGTAAATATTGTTAGCATCGTATTTTAGCCCAGCAGTCCACGCGTCTGCTTTATCACCACCTGCCGCAGTATGGTTAACCTGGTCATTGGTGCGGTCAGAAGAGGTGTATGCCGCACCAGCGCTAAAGCCCATGCCCTAAATCATATGTTGTGGAAAGACCCCAGCCGTCACCGTTTTCATGGCGAACATCACGTCCGTTGTTGGTGCCTTCCTGACCATTACTGGCACCTTCGTTGTTACCTTGATACTGCACCGCGAAGTTCAGACCATTTACCAGACCGAAGAAATCAGTATTACGATAAGTCGCGACGCCATTGGCACGACCAGTCATAAAGTTGTCTGCATTGGTATAAGAGTCACCGCCAAATTCAGGTAGCATATCAGTCCAGCCTTCGATGTCGTACATTACGCCATAATTACGTCCGTAATCGAAAGAACCGTAATCTGCAAATTTCAGTCCGGCAAATGCCAGACGGGTCCATGACTGGTTTGTTGAAGATTCGGTGTTGTTTGCCTGAATATTGTATTCCCATTGACCGTAGCCAGTGAGTTGATCGTTAATTTGGGTTTCGCCTTTAAAACCCAGACGAGCATAGCTCTGGTCGCCATCTTTCGCTGAATTATCAGAAAAATAATGCAGGCCATCAACTTTGCCATACAGATCTAATTTGTTGCCGTCTTTATTATAAACTTCGGCTGCATGTGCAGCACCTGCAGCGAGCAGGGCAGGAATTAAGAGTGCCAGTACTTTGCTTTTCATTGAATAAATCCTTTAGTTATTTTATTTGCCTTTCATCCCCATTTTGGGGAGTGAAAACATCCTAAAGGAGAAGTTCAGTTAGCCGATAAATATCATTTGTTACGCCTTAAGTAAAACCTTAATTAAATAATTCTTCAGAAATGATAATAAGTCTGGTGAATGTATTGGAGATAACACATACAAAATAAAAATTATACTTTTAATTTTCTATACGTTATTCTGCGCGGGTTATATGCCTTTATTGTCACAGATTTTATTTTCTGTTGGGCCATTGCATTGCTACTGATTTCCAACATATAAGAAGACAAGCCCGAACAGTCGTCCGGGCTTTTTTTTAGAATTGGATGATCCTTATCCAGAGCATTTAATCGGTGTTGCTTTTTTCCGCTTTTCCGGCCATTTGTGCCAGGAAGTCATAGCGTTTTTGCAAATCAGCTGCAGCATCTTTCCATAACTGTTCCGCCACTTCTGGCTGCTGCGAATTCAGACGACGGAAACGCTGCTCGTGAAGTAACGTTTCTTCCAGTGCTTCTGACGGCGGGCGTGAATCCAGCGCCAGCGGCAGTTTGCCTTCATCGGCACGACGAGGATCGAAGCGATATAACGGCCAGAAGCCGGTAGCAGTGAGTTGGCGCATCTGATCGTGGCTGAGTGCCAGATCGTAACCATGCTCTTCACATGGGCTATAAGCGATGATCAGCGATGGCCCCGGATACGCTTCCGCTTCCTGAATCGCTTTCACCGTCTGGTTCAGCTGCGCGCCGAGAGAAATCTGCGCCACATAAACATGACCGTACATCATCATACTGACGCCAAGATCTTTACGCGCTTTACGTTTGCCATGCTCGCCAAACTTAGTTACTGCACCCAGCGGTGTCGCTTTCGATGCCTGACCACCGGTGTTGGAATAGCATTGCGTATCCAGCACCAGAATGTTGACGTTTTCCGTCAAACTCAATACATGATCCAGACCGCCAAAGCCGATATCGTAAGCCCAGCCATCGCCACCAATCAGCCAGATTGATTTTTCCACCAGGGCATCTGCGTCACGCAGCAGTTCATGTGCTTCAGCAACATCGTTGAGTTGCTGGCGTAAAGCTGCAACCTGTTCACGACGAACCTCTGGCGTGGCGTCTGATTTCAACGCAGTCAGTAATTCCGCCGGGATTTTATCGGCAAATTGATCGAGCAGACGCAGCACGCGGACACGGTGTTGATCGACCGTCAGGCGGAAACCAAGGCCAAATTCGGCGTTATCTTCAAACAGCGAGTTCGCCCATGCCGGTCCACGACCATTGGCATCGGTGGTATATGGTGTTGAAGGCAGGTTACCGCCGTATATTGAAGAACAGCCAGTGGCATTAGCGATCAACATCCGGTCGCCATAGAGCTGAGTCAGCAATTTAATATACGGCGTCTCGCCACAACCGGAGCAAGCACCGGAATATTCAAACAGCGGTGTAATCAGCTGCGATGTACGAATATCAATACGTTCCAGTTTGCTACGATCGATTTCTGGCAGGTTGAGGAAGAAATCGTAATTGATTTTCTCTTCTTCGACATGTTCCAGGCGCGACATCATATTGATGGCTTTAATCTCTGGATTCTGACGGTCTTTCGCCGGGCAAACTTCGACGCACAGGTTACAACCGGTGCAATCTTCCGGAGCCACCTGCAAGACATATTTCTGCCCGCGCATATCACGCGATTTCACATCCAGCGAATGCAGGCTGGCAGGGGCGTTTTCCATCGCTTCAGGCGGTACCACTTTTGCGCGAATAGCTGAGTGTGGGCAAGCGGCGACACAGTGGTTACATTGGGTACAGAGTTCCTCTTTCCAGATGGGGATCTCTTCGGCGATATTGCGTTTTTCCCAGCGCGTGGTGCCCATCGGCCAGGTGCCGTCTGGCGGCAGCGCCGAAACGGGGAGGGCGTCGCCAAGCCCGGCGAGCATCGCAGCGGTTACGGTTTTCACAAAATCAGGAGCGGCATCGGAAACCACTGGCGGTCGATTGGCGCTATGCGGATTAACTGGCTGCAGTGGAACTTCTTCTACGGATTCACGTGCCAGCGCCAGAGCCTGCCAGTTGCGTTCCACCAGATCCTGGCTTTTGCTACTGTAACTTTTGGCAATCGCACCCTGCAATTCTGCCAGGGCGCTATCGCCAGGCAGAATCTGCGTCAGATGGAAAAAAGCCATCTGCATGACGGTATTAATACGGGCCGCCAGGCCACATTCGCGGGCGATTTTCGCCGCGTTAATCACATAGAAGCGCGCTTTTTTCTGGTTTAGCACGGCCTGAACTTCCTGCGGCAAGCGCGACCACACTTCAGCTGCGCTGTACGGCGTGTTGAGCAGGAAAATGCCGCCAGGTTTTAAACGCTCAGCCATCTGATATTTATCGATAAACTGCAACTGGTGGCAGCCAACAAAATCAGCCTGGGAAATGAGATAAGCGGAACGAATCGGCTGTTCGCTCACGCGAAGGTGAGAAACCGTCAGGCCGCCCGCCTTTTTGGAGTCGTAAACAAAATAGCCCTGTGCGTACCACGGCGTGGAATTTCCGATAATCTTGATATTGTTTTTGGTCGCGGAAACGCTGCCATCACTACCAAGGCCATAAAACAAGGCTTCCAGTTTCGCCGAGTTTGGTAGGGTGTTTTCCGGCAACGGCAGTGACAGATTGGTTACATCATCGTAAATACCAACCGTAAAGCGCGCTTTCGGTTTAGCCGCGTTGAGCTCGGCAAATACCGCCAGTACACAGTCCGGGCCAAATTCTTTGGATGAAAGACCATAGCGCCCACCAATGACACGGGGCAGGGTTTCACGCTCGCCATTATTAAAGGCTTCTGCCAGTGCGGTCATCACATCCAGATAGAGCGGTTCTGCCTGGGCACCAGGCTCTTTGGTTCTGTCCAGTACCGCCACGTTGCGCACGGATCCCGGCAGAGCTTGCAGCAAGTGTTTGGCGGAGAAGGGGCGGTACAGGCGAACTTTCAGCACGCCGACTTTTTCGCCACGGGTCAGCAATTCATCAACCACTTCTTCACATGTGCCAATGGCTGAGCCCATCAGGATAATTACCCGTTCCGCTTGCGGATGCCCGTAATACTCAAACGGCTGATACTGACGACCTGTCGCGGCAGCGAAATCATTCATCGCCTGTTCAACATGGTCATAGACCGCGTTGTACCATGGGTTGGTGGCTTCGCGAGACTGGAAATAAGTGTCAGGATTGGCGGACGTACCGCGGATCACCGGATGTTCCGGGTTGAGTGCCCGGGCGCGATGAGCATCAATTTCTGCCTGCGGCATCAGTTCAAGAATCGTGTCATCGGCCAGCGGGACAATTTTATTGATTTCGTGAGATGTGCGGAAACCATCAAAGAAATGAATAAATGGCACGCGGCTTTTCAGCGTCGCGATGTGCGAAATGAGAGCAAAGTCTTGCGCTTCCAGGACGCTTGCTGCACACAACATCGCGCAACCCGTTTGGCGCACCGCCATAACGTCGGAATGATCGCCAAAAATAGAGAGTGCATGTGTGGCAACGGTACGTGCCGCAACATGCAGGACAAACGGCGTCAGTTCGCCTGCCAGTTTGTACAGCGTTGGGATCATCAGCAGCAAACCCTGCGATGACGTAAACGATGTTGAGAGGGCACCAGTTTGCAAAGCACCATGCACGGTAGCGATAGCACCCGCTTCCGACTGCATTTCAACCACGCGTGGTGTGTCTCCCCAAACGTTTTTCAAGCCGTTTCCGGCCCATGCATCAGCCTGTTCTGCCATCGTGGAACTGGGGGTAATAGGGTAGATGGCGATAACTTCACTGGTGCGAAACGCCACCGAAGCAACCGCGCCATTACCGTCAATAGTAATCATATGACACCCTTACATTGCGCAAATGAGGGGCGCACGAAATTGCTGCGCGCCCAGTAGTAATCGTTCAATTTTAGCAAATGGCTTTCTTCTGCATTTTCGCTTTTGTGTCCCCCACATCAGCGTAATGAATGTTTTGATCAAACAGAGGGCAAAAAAATAGCCATAAAAAAGTAAAAATGCGGGGCAACGCGCAGGACAGCTCTCGACGCCGCCCTCTGTGCTGCCTATTATTTATGGCGGTGTCGTTTGGCTTGAAGATCAGAGGAAGAAAAGATGCGAGCAGCGTTTTGGGTAGGGTGTGCCGCTTTATTGTTGTCGGCGTGTAGTAGTGAACCTGTTCAGCAGGCGACTGCGGCGCACGTAGCGCCAGGTTTAAAAGCGTCGATGTCCAGTAGTGGAGAAGCAAATTGTGCAATGATCGGCGGTTCGCTTTCTGTTGCCCGTCAACTGGATGGTACGGCGATTGGGATGTGTGCATTACCCAACGGCAAACGCTGTAGCGAACAGTCACTTGCCGCCGGGAGCTGTGGCAGCTATTAATTCATTAAATCCGCCAGCTTATAAGTTAATGTCTGTTTCGCGGTCGCCAGCGTTAACTGGTTCGCGGTCAGATCCACTTGTGCACCTTCTTTCAGCATTTCGCTAATGGTGTTATCGAGTTCATTAAGCTGCGGGTTAGCGCACATCATACGGGTCATTGCCAGCCCTTTGGCGGTCAGTTCACCATTAGACAGTTTGCCTTCACCGCTAAAGCGGTTACACATGCTGCCGGAAATCATCATCTTTTCACCAAAGCTGATTTCTGGCGGATTTTTATCGCTGGTCACGGGCTTACCGTTTACGCTTTCCAGCACAAAGCGATGATGCTGTAGCTGTTCTGGCGTTACAGCAATTTTGTCACTACTTACACATCCCGCCATCAGCAGGCTTAGCGCAACAAGCGCGGCTACTTTCTTCATTGTGGTTCTCAATTACTGTTTCTGATTCAGGACTATTTTAAGAATAGAGGATGAAAGGTCTTTGGGGATTATCTGAATAAGCTCCCCTGGAATGCAGGGGAGCGGCAAGATTAAACCAGTTCGTTCGGGCAGGTTTCGCCTTTTTCCAGATTGCTTAAGTTTTGCAGCGTAGTCTGAGAAATACTGGTCAGAGCTTCTGCTGTCAGGAATGCCTGGTGCCCGGTAAACAACACGTTGTGGCAGGCAGACAAGCGACGGAATACGTCATCCTGGATCACGTCGTTGGATTTATCTTCAAAGAACAGATCGCGTTCGTTCTCATACACGTCCATACCCAACGAACCAATTTTCTGATTTTTCAGCGCTTCAATTGCCGCCTGAGAATCAATCAATGCACCGCGACTGGTATTGACGATCATCACGCCATTTTTCATCTGATCGAAGGCGGCTTCGTTCAACAGATGGTAGTTTTCCGGTGTCAGCGGGCAGTGCAGAGAGATAACGTCTGATTCAGAGAACAGGGTTGGCAGATCGACATACTCCACACCGAGTTCCAGCGCCGCCGCACTTGGATACGGATCGAACGCCAGCAGACGCATACCAAAACCTTTCAGAATGCGCAGCATCGCCACACCGATTTTACCGGTACCGATAACGCCTGCCGTTTTGCCATACATAGTAAAGCCGGTCAGACCTTCCAGAGAGAAGTTAGCGTCACGGGTACGCTGATACGCGCGGTGAATACGGCGGTTCAGCGTCATCATCATACCGATGGCGTGTTCAGCAACGGCCTCTGGATCATAGGCTGGAACACGGACTACTTTGAGCCCCAGTTCTTTTGCCGCGTCAAGGTCGACGTTATTGAAACCGGCACAGCGCAGGGCGATATATTTAACGCCGTGCTTTTTCAGCTCTTCCAGCACCGGGCGGCTGCCGTCATCGTTTACGAAAATACATACCGCTTCGCAGCCATTGGCAGTTTTAGCGGTTTTTTCCGTCAGCAGAAAGTCAAAAAATTCCAGCTCAAAGCCAAAGGACTCGTTCACCTGTTGCAGGTACTTCTTGTCGTACTGTTTTGTGCTATAAACGGCGAGTTTCATAAGACTTTCTCCAGTGATGTTGAATCACATTTAAGCTACTAAAAATATTTTACAAAATTTCAAATATAATTGAAAGATATGGCGATATTGAAAAATTCATCAACAACTATGCTTAGTGTAGGCGCAACCTTCAACTGAACGGTTAAACATGCCACAATACCCGTATTGAATGCTTAATTTTTCGCTAAATCAGGATATTAACTACCCATGCTGGGTAAATATAAAGCCGTTCTCGCGCTGTTATTACTGATTATTCTTGTGCCGTTGACGCTGCTGATGACGCTCGGGCTGTGGGTTCCCACGCTGGCGGGCATCTGGCTACCGCTCGGGACACGTATTGCATTAGATGAAAGCCCACGCATTACGCGTAAAGGTTTAATCATCCCCGATCTCCGTTATCTGGTGGGAGATTGTCAGCTTGCGCATATCACCAACGCCAGCCTTTCACATCCCAGCCGCTGGTTATTGAGCGTCGGCACGGTAGAACTTGATTCTGCTTGTCTGGCGAAATTGCCGCAGACGGAGCAATCGCCAGCCGCTCCAAAAACCCTCGCGCAGTGGCAGTCCATGCTGCCTAACACCTGGATCAATATCGATAAACTGATTTTTTCTCCCTGGCAGGAATGGCAGGGAAAACTCTCTCTCGCATTAACCTCCGATATCCAGCAACTGCGTTATCAGGGCGAAAAAGTTAAATTTCAAGGCCAGCTGAAAGGGCAACAACTTACAGTCAGCGAACTGGATGTCGCCGCGTTTGAAAATCAGCCGCCGGTAAAACTGGTGGGGGAATTTACTATGCCGCTCGTGCCGGATGGACTTCCGGTAAGTGGTCATGCTACTGCGACGTTAAACTTACCGCAGGAGCCTTCACTGGTGGATGCCGAGCTGGACTGGCAGGAAAATAGCGGGCAATTGATTGTGCTGGCACGGGATAACGGCGATCCGTTGCTCGATTTGCCGTGGCAAATTACTCGTCAACAATTGACCGTAAGCGATGGTCGCTGGAGCTGGCCGTATGCAGGTTTTCCTTTAAGTGGCCGACTGGGTGTTAAAGTCGACAACTGGCAGGCAGGGCTCGAGAACGCTCTGGTCAGCGGGCGACTGAGTGTGCTGACCCAGGGGCAAGCGGGTAAAGGCAACGCGGTGTTAAATTTTGGCCCAGGAAAATTAAGCATGGATAACAGCCAGCTGCCTCTGCAGCTGACCGGTGAAGCGAAACAGGCGGACCTCATTTTATATGCCCGTTTACCTGCGCAGCTAAGTGGAAGTCTGTCTGACCCAACGCTGACCTTTGAGCCTGGCGCGTTACTTCGTTCAAAGGGAAGAGTCATTGATTCGCTGGACATCGATGAAATCCGCTGGCCTTTAGCGGGTGTAAAAGTCACCCAACGTGGTGTTGACGGACGTTTGCAGGCCATTTTGCAGGCGCATGAAAATGAACTGGGCGATTTCGTGCTACATATGGATGGGCTGGCGAATGATTTTCTCCCTGACGCTGGCCGCTGGCAGTGGCGCTACTGGGGAAAAGGGAGTTTTACACCGATGAATGCCACCTGGGATGTCGCAGGAAAAGGTGAGTGGCATGACAGCACGATTACGCTGACCGATCTCTCCACCGGTTTCGACCAGTTACAATACGGTACGATGACGGTAGTAAAGCCGAGATTAATTCTCGACAAGCCCGTCGTCTGGGTACGTGACGCACAGCATCCCTCCTTCAGCGGCGCGCTGTCACTGGACGCCGGGCAAACGCTGTTCACTGGCGGCAGTGTGTTACCGCCATCAACCTTAAAATTTAGCGTCGATGGGCGCGATCCGACGTATTTCCTCTTTAAAGGCGATTTACATGCTGGTGAGATTGGCCCGGTTCGGGTAAATGGTCGCTGGGACGGTATTCGTCTGCGCGGTAACGCCTGGTGGCCTAAACAATCACTGACTGTATTCCAGCCGCTGGTGCCACCCGACTGGAAGATGAACTTACGCGATGGTGAACTGTATGCTCAGGTTGCATTTTCAGCTGCGCCTGAACAAGGATTCCGCGCGGGAGGGCACGGCGTGTTGAAAGGCGGTAGTGCCTGGATGCCAGATAATCAGGTTAACGGTGTCGATTTTGTCCTGCCTTTCCGTTTTGCCGATGGAGCCTGGCATCTGGGGACTCGCGGCCCCGTTACGTTGCGAATTGCCGAAGTGATTAATCTGGTGACAGCGAAAAATATTACGGCTGATTTGCAAGGTCGTTATCCGTGGACTGAAGAAGAACCATTGCTGTTGACTGATGTTAGCGTCGATGTGTTAGGCGGTAACGTGCTGATGAAACAATTACGTATGCCGCAACATGACCCGGCGCTGTTGCGGCTGAATAATCTTTCCTCCAGCGAACTGGTTAGCGCCGTCAATCCGAAACAATTCGCCATGTCCGGGGCATTTAGTGGTGCATTGCCGTTATGGCTAAACAACGAAAAATGGATAGTGAAAGACGGCTGGCTGGCAAATAGCGGGCCGATGACCTTGCGGCTGGATAAAGACACCGCAGATGCGGTGGTGAAAGACAATATGACCGCGGGTTCAGCAATTAACTGGTTGCGCTATATGGAAATTAGCCGTTCATCGACAAAAATTAATTTAGATAATCTCGGTTTATTAACCATGCAGGCCAATATTACAGGTACCAGTCGCGTTGATGGTAAAAGCGGTACGGTAAATCTTAATTACCATCATGAAGAGAATATTTTTACGCTGTGGCGCAGTTTACGCTTTGGCGATAATCTCCAGGCATGGCTGGAGCAGAACGCGCATCTACCGGGAAATGACTGTCCGCAAGGAAAAGAGTGTGAGGATAAACAATGAAAATTTTACTGGCTGCGTTGACGTCATCTTTTATGCTGGTTGGCTGTACGCCTCGCATTGAAGTCGCTGCACCTAAGGAACCGATCACTATCAATATGAACGTTAAAATTGAGCATGAGATCATCATCAAGGCAGACAAAGATGTCGAAGAGCTGCTTGAGACCCGTAGCGATCTTTTTTGAGGTGATGATGAAAAGAACATTACTTCTTTGTGCATTTCTTGTTGGCTTGGTAAGCAGCAATGTAATGGCATTGACTCTGGATGAAGCCAGAACTCAGGGGCGGGTAGGGGAAACATTTTATGGTTATCTGGTTGCGCTGAAAACAGATGCTGAAACTGAGAAATTAGTAACCGACATCAATGCCGAACGTAAAGCGAGCTATCAACAACTGGCAAAGCAGAATAATGTGTCGGTGGATGATATCGCGAAACTCGCCGGGCAAAAGCTTGTAGAACGGGCCAAACCCGGGGAATATGTACAAGGGATAAACGGTAAATGGGTGCGAAAATTTTAATAGCAAAACCGCAATATCGGGATAACGCTACAGGAGAAGACGATTAATCTATTTTCCGGAAACATTTTGCTCTTTTAATTATAAGGATGAGTTATGTTTCCGCTCTAATTTATTTATTCGAGTATTGATTTTATACCCTTTTTTCATTAAATAAATATCTATGTGACGCATTTGAATTTATAATTTATATAATATACATAATTTGTATGTTTCGCGGGTTTATTTATTTCTCTGTATTATAAATCCAGATTGTCAGAGAATATGTTTGATTAGGTAACAATCTACTGGCAATATTGGACGTCCTCTATGTTTTAAATAATCAATTGGTCGGGTCAGGGTATCTGACCTTCTTTATATTCGCCAGAAGGATTTATTATGCAAAGGAAAACTCTATTGTCGGCCTGTATTGCATTAGCTCTGAGTGGTCAGGGTTGGGCGGCAGATATTACAGAAATAGAAACCACCACAGGTGAAAAGAAAAATACCAATGTGACTTGTCCAGCAGATCCTGGAAAACTCAGTCCAGAAGAGCTTAAACGCTTACCCTCTGAATGCTCCTCTGTAGTCGAACAGAACCTGATGCCATGGCTTGTCACAGGTGCTGCTACTGCGTTAATCACAACCTTAGCCATAGTGGAACTAAACGACGATGATGATCATCATCGCAATAATTCTCCACTTCCACCAACTCCACCTGATGATGATTCAGACGACACTCCAGTTCCTCCAACTCCTGGCGGAGATGAGATAATACCAGACGATGGTCCGGATGATACCCCGACGCCTCCCAAACCGATTTCGTTTAATAATTACGTTATCCTCGATAAAACAGAAAAAACGTTAACTATTCGCGATTCAGTTTTTACTTATACCGAGAATGCTGACGGGACTATTTCTCTGCAAGATAGCAATGGGCGTAAGGCGACTATTAATCTTTGGCAGATTGATGAAACGAATAACACGGTTGCCCTTGAAGGGATGAGCGCAGATGGTGCAACGAAGTGGCAATATAATCACAACGGTGAGCTCGTTATTACGGGCGACAATACCACAGTAAACAACACTGGAAAAACCATCGTCGACGGCAAAGGCGCCACCGGAACTGAAATCGCGGGTAATAACGCGGTGGTGAACCAGGACGGCGAGCTGGATGTGAGCGGCGGTGGTCACGGTATTGATATCACCGGCGACAGCGCAACGGTGGATAACAAAGGCGGTATGACCGTCACCGATCCGGATTCGATTGGCATTCAGATCGACGGCGACAAGGCGGTTGTCAATAACGACGGTGACAGTGCCGTCAGTAACGGCGGCACCGGCACGCAGGTTAACGGCGACGAAGCCACCGTAAACAATAACGGCAGCACCACCGTTGACGGAAAAGATTCCACAGGCACTGAGATTAACGGTGACAAAGCCATCGTCAACAACGACGGTGACAGCACGATCCTTGATGGCGGCACCGGAACCCGCATTACGGGTGATGATGCGACGGCCAACAACAGTGGCAATACCACCGTTGACGGACAGGGTTCGACCGGAACTGAAATCGCGGGTAACAACGCGGTGGTGAACCAGGACGGCTTACTGGATGTGAGCGGCGGCGGTCACGGCATTGATATCACTGGTGATAGCGCCACTGTAATCAACAAAGGCAATATAACTGTCACGGATAAAGATTCGGTTGGTGTGCTGATTAACGGTGATCGAGCGACCTTTGCCAATACGGGTCATATTGACGTCAATAATTCAGCTACTGGCATGAGCATCACGACCAGCGAGGGGGCCATCTCCCTGGCAGGTAGTATGAATGTTGGTGACTTTTCAACAGGCATGGCGCTCAGTGGTAATAGCAACAGTGTGACGCTGGCGGCGAAAGATCTGAACGTGACCGGGCAGAAGGCAACGGGCGTCAACATCTCTGGTGACAATAATGCCGTTGATATCACTGGTAATATTTTGGTAGATAAAGATCAAACCGCGACTAACGCGGTAGATTATTTTTACGAACCGTCTATTGGTGTGAACGTTAGCGGAAACAGTAACACTGTATCGCTAGACGGCAAGTTAACTGTGGTGGCTGACAGTGAACTTACCTCACATATTTATGCTGACTTTGATGGAAGCCAGGAGAATATTTCCGGGCTTGTCGTATCTGGTGATGATAATACCGTGTATCTGAATGGTGGTATCCAGCTGGTTGGTGAAGAAAATCAATTGACTGATGGTTCTACCGTCGCATCAAACCGCAAGGGCTATGGCAAAACACCAGTAATCACTGTTGATGGGAAGTCGTCTATTTACCTGAACGGGGACTCCACGATTAACGGTGATTTACCTCTAGCCTATTCAGGGATGATTCGGTTGAAGAATAGCGCCATGATTGAGATCGGAACGGATGCCACGATTAACATGCAGGTAGATAGTTATGATCACTATGCGAGATCTGAAGCTCAAATCATCTTTGTAGAGTCTGGTGCTGAGTTAATTAATAAAGGTGATATTGATACTCGAAATATTGGTTTTGCCGCTATTTCTGGTGAAAATTCAACGGGAAGTAACAGTGGCAATATTACTCTTTCTCAGTACAACTATGGCTTGTTAGCAAATGCAGGAGTTGGCTATTTCACGACTAAAGGCGGTAGTGCGGTTAATAATGGTACGATTACTGCGAAAGTCATGGAACAAGAAAGTGTCATTAATTTGGGAGCGTCTCTGGGTCTGAATGAGGCGAACACTTTCTACTCTGATGCGAACAGTATGATGGGTCTTGATGCCTTTGATCACGGATACGTGTCCAATGAAAGCGGTGGCAGCATTGAGATGTATGGTCGCGGCAACGTTGGTATGTTGGCTATTGATGAGAGTACAGCAGAAAACGCTGGGCAAATTACACTGGATGCCCTGTGGGTTGATGCAGATGATACCACCACTTTGCGCAGCAATATTGGTAATGATGCCAGGAGCTATGCCGTTGGTATGGCAGTAGGTACAAATACTTACAGTGGGCCAAGGAAAAATGCTACGGCCGTTAATAAACAGGGTGGTGTAATAACGGTTTATAATGCTGGAATAGGTATGGCCGCCTATGGTGCCAGCAATACCGTGATTAACGAGGGTATTATCAACCTGGAGAAAAATGCTAACTACGATAGTAGTCTGGGAGCAAATTCTCTGATCGGTATGGCCGCCTATAAAAGTGGTACTGCCATTAATGAACAGTCCGGCGTAATTAATATCAATGCTGACAATGGGCAGGCGTTTTATAGTGATGGAACCGGTACTATTCTTAACTATGGAACGATTTGTGTTAACACCAATTGCCTGACGGGCAATGACTATAATGAGACTGACTCTTATACCTCGTTACTTTACACGGGTGGCGATGTAATCACTGCGCAGAATGAAACACAAAGTCTGGCTCAAAAAGCCACGATTAACGACAAAAAAGAAGGCAATGTTGTTAACAGTGGTTCGCTTTCCGGTGCTGATATTGCGATTAGTAGCGGTGAATTAGTTAATACATCGACGGGTATTATTAATAATGCCATCATTATCAATGACGGAGAGTTAAGTAACGAAGGCTCTGTGGCGAAGGTGACGCTAAACGCAGGCACGTTCGGGAACATCGGTACGGTTAACTCGCGTATGTTCCAGACAGGAGGGACATTTAATAACCAGCAAGGTGGGGTCGTGCAAAACGGTGCTAACCTGAGTAAAACTGCAATCGCCAATAACGCGGGTACCTGGTATCTCGGTGCCAGCAGTAGTAGTGATAGCAATAATGCCAGCATGATGGAGATTTATAATACTGCGGTGTTTAACAACAGCGGTGACTTCATTCTGAATAACAGCAGAAATGCTGTTCACTTATATCAGTCAGGGACGTTCTACAATACCGGTCATATGTTAATTTCTGGTGCTAACTATAGCGGTAACGCAATTAATTACTGGAACGCGAATAATAATGGACGGTTCATTAATAGTGGTACTGTTGATGTTACTGCAAAAGCGCTAGCGACCAGCGGTGTTGATGCCAGTACCAACCATGCATACTTCTGGAACCAAAATAGTGGTATAGTCAATTTTGATAAAGACAGCGGCGTTGCTGTGAAATTCACCCACAGTAATTATGTTGCACAGAATGATGGCACCATGAATATTAGCGGTAATAACGCTATTGCGATGGAAGGGAATAAAAATGCACAGTTGATTAACAACGGCACGATTAATCTTGGAGCACAAGGTACGACAGATACCGGTATGATAGGTATGCAGCTGGATAGCAGTGCGACGGCTGATGCGGTGATCGAGAATAATGGTACTATCAACATATACGCTAATAATTCCTTTGCGTTTAGCATGCTAGGTTCCGTAGGCCACCTCGTGAATAACGGTACGGTAACCATTGCAGATGGGGTGACGGGGGCCGGGCTGATTAAGCAAGGTAATAGCGTTAACATTGAAGGTGTCAATGGCAATAACGGCAATAATAGTGAAGTGCATTATGCTAATTACACACTGCCAGATGTGCCCGGCTCGTCAGTTTTCGTATCTACCGACAATGTTTCAGATAATGGAGGCCAGAACAACCTAAATGGCTATGTTGTGGGAACCAGTTCTGATGGCAGCGCAGGTAAGTTGAAAGTGAGCAATGCAAGCCTGAAGGGTGTTTCCGTTAACACTGGATTTACGTCAGGAACAAGTGCGACTTCTGTTACATTCGATAATGTGGTTCAAGGTAACAATCTTACGGATGCTGATACCATTACATCGACCTCTGTCGTGTGGAGCGCACAAGGTAACACCGATGCTAATGGCAACGTAGACGTCACGATGACCAAAAACGCCTATACGGATGTTGTGACGGATTCTTCAGTTAATAATGTCGCTCAGGTACTGGATACGGGTTACACCAATAACGACCTGTACACTAGTCTGAACGTAGGAACGACTGCTGAACTGAACAGTGCGCTGAAACAGGTCAGCGGCAGCCAGGCAACAACGGTATTTAATGAAGCACGAGTGTTAAGTAACCGCTTCAGCATGTTGTCCGATGCAGCACCGGAAGTTGCAAACGGTCTGGCCTTCAACGTGGTAGCGAAAGGCGACCCGCGTGCTGAACTGGGAAATAATACACAGTACGACATGATGGCGCTGCGTAAATCCATGACACTGACTGAATATCAGAATCTGAGTCTGGAATACGGTATTGCGCGTCTGGAGGGTAATGGTTCAGATACCGCAGGCGATAATGGTGTGACTGGCGGTTACAGCCAGTTCTTCGGTCTGAAACACCAGATGGCGTTTGACAACGGTATGAGCTGGAATAACGCCCTGCGTTATGATGTGCATAATCTCGATAGCAGTCGCTCGATAGCTTACGGCGACGTCAACAAAACCGCTGATGCGAATGTGAAACAACAGTACCTGGAGTTCCGTAGTGAAGGGGCAAAAACCTTTGAACTGCGTGAAGGTCTGAATGTGACGCCTTATGCGGGTGTGAAACTGCGTCATACGCTGGAAGGTGGCTATCAGGAACGCAATGCGGGTGACTTTAACCTGAGCATGAACAGCGGCAGCGAAACGGCGGTGGACAGCATCGTTGGGCTGAAACTGGACTATGCAGGGAAAGAAGGCTGGAGTGCGAACGCCACGCTGGAAGGTGGGCCGAATCTGAGCTATGTGAAAAGTCAGCGAACTGCGAGCGTTTCGGGCGCGGGAAGCCAGCGTTTCAACATTGATGATGGTCAGAATGGTGGTGGTTTCAACAGCCTGGCGACAATGGGTGTGAAATACAGTAGCCAGGAGAGTGCATTGCAGGTAGATGCATTCCACTGGAAAGAAGACGGCATCAGTGATAAAGGTGTGATGCTAAACTTCAAGAAAACGTTCTAATTTTTAGCATGTAATACATAAACCGCAACGCTGATACAGGTTGCGGTTTTTTTATTGCCGGATGCGGTGTTTGACGTGTCTTAACCTGTCTGGGGGGCGTGTCTTTCAGGGCAACAGTACAACTCATCCCGCAATCTTGTTTACACCCTCGCATTATTTATCTCTTTTCGTTTCTATACTGATTTTTCTTAATCGGTTTTATTACAGGGCAGGGTGCGATGAGCAGCAACACATTTACTCTCGGTACAAAATCCGTTAACCGTCTTGGTTATGGCGCGATGCAACTGGCTGGTCCTGGGGTTTTTGGCCCCCCAAGAGATCGCCACGTCGCTATAACCGTGCTGCGCGAGGCGCTGGCATTGGGCGTCAATCATATTGATACCAGCGACTTTTATGGTCCGCACGTCACCAATCAGATTATCCGCGAAGCGCTTTATCCTTACTCTGACGACCTGACAATTGTCACTAAAATTGGTGCGCGGCGTGGAGAGGACGCTTCCTGGTTACCCGCATTTTCTCCGGCAGAGCTGCAAAAAGCGGTACACGATAATCTACGTAATCTCGGCCTGGACGTACTGGATGTGGTTAACCTGCGCGTTATGATGGGGGATGGTCATGGCCCAGCGGAAGGATCGATTGAGGCCAGCCTGACAGTGCTGGCGGAGATGCAACAACAAGGCCTGGTAAAACATATTGGCCTGAGTAACGTCACACCGACGCAGGTTGCAGAGGCGCGAAAGATTGCCGAAATCGTCTGCGTGCAGAACGAATACAACATTGCCCACCGTGCTGATGACGCAATGATTGATGCTTTGGCTCGTGATGGCATTGCCTACGTGCCATTCTTTCCGCTCGGGGGCTTTACGCCGCTGCAATCCTCCACGCTTTCCGATGTTGCTACAAGCCTTAATGCGACACCAATGCAGGTGGCGCTGGCGTGGCTGTTACAGCGTTCACCGAATATTTTGCTGATTCCTGGCACCTCTTCGGTGGGGCATCTGCGGGAGAATATGGCGTCCGATGAATTAGTGCTAACGGATGACGTGCTGGCAACGCTGGACAGTATTGCGCAAAAGGCGGGTTAAATAAAAAAACCTCCCACTTTCGTGGGAGGCATCATAAATCTTATGCAGCAACAATACTGTCGATGGCTGCTTTCGCGTCAGACTGCGCTTTCGCTGCCATTTCCGGGCCGTACGCGATCCCTTCGGCGAAGACAAATTTCACATCGGTAATGCCGATAAAGCCCAGGAATGTGGACAGATATGGCGTTACCAGATCCGTTGGGCCATCTTTATGGATCCCACCGCGGCTGGTGATAACGATGGCTTTTTTACCGGTGACCAGGCCTTCCGGACCCTTCTCGGTATAGCGGAAAGTAACGCCTGCACGTGCAACCAGGTCAAAATAGTTTTTCAACTGGGTCGAGATATTGAAGTTATACATCGGTGCCGCAATAACGATAACGTCGTGGGCTTTCAGCTCGGCAATCAGCTCATCGGAAAGCGCCAGAGCTTCCTGCTGACGCGGAGTCAGCGGCGCATCGCTCGGACGCAGTGCACCAACCAGTTCGCCATCCAGGACCGGAATCGGATTTGCAGCCAGGTCACGCACGGTGATTTCATCAGCGGAGTGCTTTTCGCGCCATTGTTCAACAAAATAATCGGACAACTGATTAGACTGAGAGTACCCTGCCAGGATGCTGGATTTAAGAACTAATACCTTGCTCATGGTGTTTCCTTATAGATATTTGAATGGGCAATGCCCCGTTGCTTGTTGACACTTTATTCACAATTCTGCCACAGAGATAGCGCAATAAATCGAAGCCTATGTTCGAATTTATTGAACAACGCATAGAAAGCCGCGATGTGGTACTCTATATCTATCATTTAAAAGAAAATTAATCAGGCAGACTACTGCCCACTAACGTTATGACAGAACAACAAAAATTGACCTTTACTGCCTTGCAGCAGCGGCTGGATTCGATGATGCTGCGTGACAGACTGCGTTTTTCTCGCCGTCTGCACGGCGTGAAGAAGGTTAAAAATCCTGATGCACAACAGGCCATTTTCCAGGAGATGGCGAAAGAGATTGACCATGCGGCAGGGAAAGTCCTGCTGCGTGAAGCGGCACGACCGGAGATTACTTACCCGGACAATTTGCCGGTTAGTCAGAAAAAGCAGGACATTCTCGAAGCGATTCGTGACCACCAGGTGGTGATCGTCGCCGGGGAAACGGGTTCCGGTAAAACGACTCAGCTACCGAAAATCTGTATGGAGCTGGGTCGCGGGATTAAAGGGCTGATCGGCCATACCCAGCCGCGTCGGCTGGCGGCGCGAACGGTGGCGAACCGTATTGCGGAAGAGCTAAAAACGGAGCCGGGCGGTTGCATCGGTTACAAAGTGCGTTTCAGCGATCACGTAAGTGATAACACGATGGTCAAGCTGATGACCGACGGTATCCTGCTGGCGGAGATCCAGCAAGACCGCCTGCTGATGCAGTACGACACCATCATTATTGACGAAGCGCACGAACGTAGCCTGAATATCGATTTTCTGCTCGGCTATTTGAAAGAGTTGCTGCCGCGACGTCCTGACCTAAAAATCATTATCACTTCCGCGACTATCGACCCGGAACGCTTTTCGCGCCACTTTAATAATGCGCCGATTATCGAAGTCTCCGGTCGGACCTATCCGGTGGAAGTGCGCTATCGCCCGATTGTTGAAGAAGCCGATGACACCGAGCGCGATCAGTTGCAGGCGATTTTTGACGCTGTAGACGAACTGAGTCAGGAAAGCCCCGGCGACATTCTGATCTTTATGAGCGGTGAGCGGGAAATTCGCGATACCGCCGATGCGCTGAACAAGCTAAATCTGCGGCATACCGAAATCTTGCCGCTTTATGCGCGGCTTTCGAACAGCGAACAAAATAGGGTGTTCCAGTCGCACAGCGGGCGACGCATTGTGCTGGCGACCAACGTCGCGGAAACGTCGCTGACCGTACCGGGGATTAAATACGTTATCGACCCCGGTACAGCGCGTATCAGCCGCTACAGCTATCGCACCAAAGTGCAGCGTTTGCCGATTGAACCCATTTCTCAGGCGTCTGCCAATCAGCGTAAAGGCCGCTGTGGTCGTGTGTCCGAAGGGATCTGTATTCGTCTCTATTCCGAAGACGATTTCCTCTCGCGCCCGGAGTTTACCGACCCAGAAATTCTACGTACTAACCTGGCCTCGGTTATTTTGCAGATGACCGCACTGGGCTTGGGCGATATCGCCGCATTCCCGTTTGTCGAAGCACCGGATAAACGCAATATCCAGGATGGCGTGCGTCTGCTCGAAGAACTGGGCGCGATCACCACGGATGAACAGGCCAGCGCCTATAAACTGACGCCGCTTGGTCGCCAGCTCTCGCAGTTGCCTGTCGACCCACGTCTGGCGCGTATGGTGCTGGAAGCGCAAAAACATGGCTGCGTGCGTGAGGCGATGATTATCACATCCGCGCTCTCCATTCAGGATCCGCGTGAGCGTCCGATGGATAAACAGCAGGCATCTGACGAAAAACATCGTCGCTTCCACGACAAAGAGTCTGACTTCCTGGCATTTGTGAATCTGTGGAATTATCTTGGCGAGCAGCAAAAGGCGCTTTCTTCAAACGCCTTCCGTCGCCTGTGTCGTACTGATTATCTCAACTATCTGCGCGTGCGCGAATGGCAGGATATCTACACTCAGTTGCGCCAGGTGGTGAAAGAACTTGGCATTCCGGTTAACAGCGAACCGGCGGATTATCGCGAAATTCACATTGCGTTGCTGACCGGTTTGCTTTCGCATATCGGCATGAAAGATGCCGATAAACAAGAATATACCGGCGCACGTAACGCGCGTTTCTCCATCTTTCCCGGTTCTGGTTTATTCAAAAAGCCGCCGAAATGGGTAATGGTGGCGGAACTGGTAGAAACCAGCCGCCTGTGGGGGCGCATTGCGGCACGCATCGATCCAGAATGGGTGGAACCTGTCGCTCAGCATTTAATCAAACGCACCTACAGCGAACCGCACTGGGAACGGGCGCAGGGCGCGGTGATGGCAACGGAAAAAGTCACCGTTTACGGGTTGCCGATTGTTGCTGCGCGTAAGGTCAACTACAGCCAGATCGATCCGGCGTTATGTCGTGAACTCTTTATTCGCCACGCGCTGGTGGAAGGTGACTGGCAGACGCGTCACGCATTCTTCCGTGAAAACCTGAAACTACGGGCCGAAGTGGAAGAACTGGAACACAAAACTCGTCGCCGCGATATTCTGGTGGATGACGAAACGTTGTTTGAGTTCTACGACCAGCGCATCAGCCACGATGTGATCTCCGCACGCCATTTCGACAGCTGGTGGAAAAAAGTCAGCCGCGAAACGCCTGATTTGCTCAACTTTGAAAAGAGCATGTTGATCAAAGAAGGGGCGGAAAAAATCAGCAAACTGGATTACCCGAACTTCTGGCATCAGGGCAATCTCAAACTGCGTTTGAGCTATCAGTTTGAGCCCGGCGCGGATGCTGACGGTGTGACCGTGCATATCCCGCTGCCGCTACTTAACCAGGTTGAGGAGAGTGGGTTTGAGTGGCAGATCCCCGGTCTGCGTCGTGAGCTGATCATCGCCCTGATTAAATCGCTGCCGAAGCCGGTACGCCGTAATTTTGTGCCCGCGCCAAACTTCGCCGAAGCGTTTTTAGGCCGCGTCACACCGCTGGAATTGCCGTTGCTCGACAGCCTTGAACGAGAGTTACGGCGGATGACTGGCGTCACCGTTGACCGCGAAGACTGGCACTGGGATCAGGTGCCCGATCACCTGAAAATCACTTTCCGCGTGGTGGATGACAAAAACAAGAAGCTAAAAGAAGGGCGCTCATTACAGGATCTGAAAGACGCCCTGAAAGGCAAAGTGCAGGAAACGCTGTCTGCCGTGGCGGATGACGGTATCGAGCAGAGCGGTTTACATATCTGGAGTTTTGGTCAACTGCCGGAAAGCTACGAGCAGAAGCGCGGCAACTACAAAGTGAAGGCTTGGCCGGCGCTGGTGGATGAGCGTGACAGCGTAGCGATCAAACTGTTTGATAACCCGCTGGAACAGAAGCAGGCAATGTGGAGCGGTCTTCGCCGTTTACTGCTGCTAAATATTCCATCGCCGATCAAGTACTTGCACGAAAAGCTGCCAAACAAAGCCAAGCTGGGGCTGTACTTTAACCCATATGGCAAAGTGCTGGAGCTGATCGATGACTGTATCTCCTGCGGTGTGGATCAACTGATCGACGCCAATGGTGGCCCGGTCTGGACGGAAGAAGGCTTTGCTGCGCTGCATGAAAAAGTCCGCGCTGAACTGAACGACACGGTGGTGGATATTGCGAAGCAGGTCGAGCAAATCCTCACTGCGGTGTTCAATATCAACAAACGTCTGAAAGGGCGGGTGGATATGACCATGGCGCTGGGGCTTTCTGACATTAAAGCGCAGATGGGCGGGCTGGTGTATCGCGGTTTTGTCACTGGTAACGGCTTCAAACGACTGGGCGACACGCTGCGATATTTGCAGGCAATTGAAAAACGACTGGAAAAACTGGCGGTCGATCCACATCGCGACCGTGCTCAGATGCTGAAAGTCGAAAACGTCCAGCAGGCATGGCAGCAATGGATCAACAAACTACCGCCTGCACGTCGTGAGGATGAAGACGTGAAAGAGGTCCGCTGGATGATAGAAGAGCTGCGCGTTAGTTACTTCGCTCAACAACTTGGGACGCCTTATCCGATTTCGGATAAGCGTATTTTGCAGGCGATGGAGCAGATTAGCGGTTAACACTGCTATTTGCCTGATAAATCTAAAACCCGGTAAGCATTTAGCGCCGGGTTTTTTATTAATTCTAAAAACGATAAGGGAAAAAATTCAGGAGTTCAGAAAAATACAATTCTCTGCTGCAAGATGAATAATGTTTATCTACAGCATTTCCTTAAAAAATATGTCAGGCTTGCGGAGTGGCAGTTAAGGAAATACGACTTCCTCCTTTCAGAGTGCTCCGCTTCTCACTATTATCTCACGCAGTATTCTTAAGGGAACGATAAGGAGGAACCATGAATATTACCCCGTTTCCGACGCTTTCGCCGGCAACCATAGATGCCATAAATGTTATCGGACAGTGGCTGGCGCAGGATGATTTCTCCGGTGAGGTGCCGTATCAGGCCGATTGCGTGATCCTTGCAGGCAATGCGGTTATGCCGACTATCGATGCGGCATGTAAGATTGCCCGCGATCAGCAAATTCCTTTACTGATTAGTGGTGGTATCGGTCACTCGACAACTTTTTTGTATAGCGCCATCGCACAACATCCGCACTACAACACTATCCGCACCACTGGCAGAGCTGAAGCTACCATCCTGGCGGATATCGCTCATCAGTTCTGGCATATTCCGCATGAAAAAATCTGGATTGAAGACCAGTCAACAAACTGCGGTGAAAACGCACGCTTTAGCATCGCGCTATTGAATCAGGCCGTAGAACGAGTTCATACGGCTATCGTTGTTCAGGACCCCACCATGCAGCGGCGCACGATGGCGACGTTCCGCCGTATAACCGGGGATAATCCCGATGCACCACGCTGGTTAAGTTATCCCGGATTCGTTCCTCAGTTAGGAAATAACGCAGACAGTGTAATCTTTGTTAATCCGTTGCAAGGATTATGGCCGGTTGAGCGTTATCTATCGCTACTCACTGGCGAGCTGCCGCGTTTACGCGATGATAGCGATGGCTACGGCCCCCGCGGGCGAGATTTTATCGTTCACGTTGATTTTCCGGCAGAAGTCATCCAGGCATGGCAAACGCTGAAACACGATGCGGTGCTCATCGAGGCGATGGAAAGTCGCTCGTTACGTTAAAAATTGCCCGTTTGTGAACCACTTGTTTGCAAACGGGCATGACTTCTGACTTTTATTTCTGCCTTTAATTCCTTTTACACTTGTTTTTATGAAGCTCTTCACAGAATTGTCCTTTCACGATGCCGTCTCTCTGATAATTGATGTTAATTAACAATAAATTTACCAAAAACAAACATACAAATCACAGGAGTCGCCCATGTCAGTACCCGTTCAACATCCTATGTATATCGATGGACAGTTTGTTACCTGGCGTGGAGACGCATGGATTGATGTGGTAAACCCTGCTACAGAGGCTGTCATTTCCCGCATTCCCGATGGTCAGGCCGAGGATGCCCGTAAGGCAATCGATGCAGCAGAACGTGCACAACCAGAATGGGAAGCGTTGCCTGCTATTGAACGCGCCAGTTGGTTGCGCAAAATCTCCGCCGGGATCCGGGAACGTGCCAGTGAAATCAGTGCGCTGATTGTCGAAGAAGGGGGCAAGATCCAGCAGCTGGCTGAAGTCGAAGTGGCTTTTACTGCGGACTATATCGATTATATGGCGGAGTGGGCACGGCGTTACGACGGCGAGATTATTCAAAGCGATCGTCCAGGAGAAAATATCCTTCTGTTTAAACGTGCGCTTGGCGTGACTACCGGCATTCTGCCGTGGAACTTTCCGTTCTTCCTCATTGCCCGCAAAATGGCTCCCGCTCTTTTGACCGGTAATACCATCGTCATTAAACCCAGTGAATTTACGCCAAACAATGCGATTGCATTCGCCAAAATCGTTGATGAAATAGGCCTTCCGCGCGGCGTGTTTAACCTTGTGCTCGGGCGTGGTGAAACCGTTGGGCAAGAACTGGCGGGTAACCCAAAGGTCGCAATGGTCAGTATGACAGGCAGCGTCTCTGCAGGTGAAAAGATTATGGCGACTGCGGCGAAAAACATCACCAAAGTGTGCCTGGAATTGGGGGGTAAAGCACCGGCTATCGTAATGGACGATGCCGATCTTGAACTGGCAGTCAAAGCCATCGTTGATTCACGCGTCATTAATAGTGGGCAAGTGTGTAACTGTGCAGAACGTGTTTATGTACAGAAAAGCATTTATGATCAGTTCGTCAATCGGCTGGGTGAAGCGATGCAGGCGGTTCAATTTGGTAACCCTGCTGAACGCAACGACATTGCGATGGGACCGTTGATTAACGCCGCGGCGCTGGAAAGGGTTGAGCAAAAAGTGGCGCGCGCAGTAGAAGAAGGGGCGAGAGTGGCGTTGGGTGGCAAAGCGGTAGAGGGGAAAGGATATTATTATCCGCCGACATTGCTGCTGGATGTTCGCCAGGAAATGTCGATTATGCATGAGGAAACCTTTGGCCCGGTTCTGCCGGTGGTCGCATTTGACACGCTGGAAGAGGCTATCTCAATGGCTAATGACAGTGATTACGGCCTGACCTCATCAATCTATACCCAAAATCTGAACGTCGCGATGAAAGCCATTAAAGGGCTGAAGTTTGGTGAAACTTACATCAACCGTGAAAACTTCGAAGCTATGCAAGGCTTCCACGCTGGATGGCGTAAATCCGGTATTGGCGGCGCAGATGGTAAACATGGCTTGCATGAATATCTGCAGACCCAGGTGGTTTATTTACAGTCGTAATGAGTGAAAGAGGCGGAGGTTTTTTCCTCCGCCTGTGCGCGTCAGAGTTTAGCGAATTTTTCGAGGGTGCGAATAAGCTGCGTGACGAAGCCATATTCGTTATCGTACCAGGCGACCGTTTTCACCAGTTGTAAATCGCCCACGGCGGTAATTTCCGTTTGCGTGGCATCAAACACCGAACCGAAATGGCTGCCAATGATATCGGAAGAGACTATTTCTTCATCGGTATAACCAAATGACTCGTTATTGTTTGTCGCCTTTTTAAGCGCGTTGTTCACCTCTTCGGCAGTCACTTTTTTTCCGAGAATCGACACCAGTTCAGTGACCGAACCTGTTTTCACCGGCACGCGTTGCGCATGACCTTTCAGTTTGCCGCTCAATTCCGGGATCACCAGACCAATGGCTTTTGCCGCCCCCGTAGTGTGGGGAATGATATTTTCTGCCGCTGCGCGTGAAGCACGTAAATCTTTACCACGTGGGCCATCCACCAGTGACTGGGTGCCGGTATAGGCATGAATGGTCGTCATCGTGCCGACTTCTATCCCGAAACTGTCATGCAAGGCTTTGGTCATCGGCGCAAGGCAGTTAGTGGTGCATGACGCCACGGAAACAATGGTGTCGTTGCCATCCAGAGTGTCGTCATTGACGTTATAAACGATGGTTTTCATTTCACCGGCAGGGGCGGAAATCAACACCTTCTTCGCGCCAGCATCAAGATGCGCCTGCGATTTCTCGGCGGAGGTATAAAAGCCAGTACATTCGACAATGATTTCTGCGCCTTTCGCTTTCCACAGAATATTTTTAGCCTCTTTTTCGGCGTAAACCGCGATACTTTTCCCATCAACGATAAGTGAATCTTCCGTATAATCAACGCTCCAGGGGAACGGTCCGTAGTTTGAATCATGTTTCAGCAGGTAGGCGAGAATTTTTGGGGAAGTGAGATCATTAATAGCGACAACGTCTATGTTGCTTTTGACTTCAAGTAATCGACGCAACACCAGTCGACCGATACGACCAAAACCATTAATACCAACTTTACTCATGGTCTTCTCCTGTCAGGAACGTTCGGATGAAAATTGATCCTTTCCAGGCTTAGACCAGGATGGCGGGATGGGCAATCTACATTCTTGCAGTGAAACGTAACGTACTGAAAACGGGTGAACAATATTTAATGAAATTTTAAGAAAAGCCCGTTATGTTAACGGCAAATTATGTTAAAGCAGGAAATGTTATGGGAAATAAATACTCAAGGTTACAAATCAGCATTCACTGGCTGGTCTTTTTGCTGGTTATCGTAGCGTATTGCGCAATGGAGTTTCGTGGTTTCTTCCCACGTAGCGATCGGCCCCTCATCAACATGATTCATGTTTCCTGTGGCATCTCAATTCTCGTACTGATGGTGGTTCGTCTTTTGTTAAGGCTGAAATACCCAACCCCGCCGATTATACCTAAGCCAAAACCGATGATGACGGGACTGGCGCATTTGGGCCATTTGGTGATTTATCTCCTGTTTATTGCGCTGCCGGTGATTGGTTTGGTGATGATGTATAACCGGGGCAACCCGTGGTTTGCGTTTGGTTTGACGATGCCTTACGCTTCAGAGGCCAATTTCGAGCGGGTTGATAGCTTAAAGTCGTGGCATGAAACGCTGGCGAATCTGGGATATTTTGTCATCGGGTTGCACGCTGCGGCTGCACTGGCACACCACTATTTCTGGAAGGACAACTCACTTCTACGCATGATGCCACGTAAACGTTCCTGAAGGATATTTAAAGAAAACGCCTGTACTAAAACCGACCCGTGGTACAGGCGAAGAATACGGGCCTACATCGGAAGCGCCTATTATATTTATTTGTATGACAAATAAAACCATAATCCTTGTCTATACGTCCATCTGGCTTATCTTTAATCAATTCACCCGATCTTTGATCTCATCAACGGTATCAAAATAAACCAGCGTATAACGTTCAAATCGAACATAAGATTCGATAAATCATGGAGGTTATATGAAAAAACTGGCACTTATCCTGGTTATGGGAACGCTTGTTTCCTTTTATGCCGATGCCGGGCGCAAACCCTGTTCTGGTTCGAAAGGGGGGATCTCACACTGTACGGCAGGCGGCAAATTTGTCTGTAATGATGGTTCTATTAGTGCATCGAAAAAAACATGCACTAACTGAAGTGTAAAAGGGGTGCCATGAGAAAATGAATCCGCTAGTCAGATGCGCGGGGAAAATCCCCGCGCTTGCCCTTACCTGGACGTGCAGGCCATGAGCGCAGCAACTTCCTTATCACCGTCCCGGAACCGCAGTTCGTAGAGCGATTGTCGGGTCAGTGTGAATGTCAGAATCGTGTTACTCTCGCAAGGCCGTGGATTTGCCGTTGTCGCCAGCGAAGTACGGACACTCGCAAGCCGCAGCGCTCAGGCGGCGAAAGAGATTGAAGGCTTGATCAGTGAATCAGTCAGGTTAATTGACCTGGGATCGGATGAGGTGGCAACGGCAGGGAAAACCATGTGCACTATTGTTGATGCCGTCGCGAGTGTCACACATATCATGCAGGAAATCGCCACCGCCTCGGATGAACAAAGTCGAGGCATAATGCAGGTTAGCCAGGCGATTTCTGAAATGGATAAGGTGACGCAACAGAATGCTTCTCTGGTAGAAGAGGCCTCAACGGCGGCGGTGTCCCTTGAAGAACAGGCGGCACGACTAACTGAGGCGGTGGACGTATTCCGTCTGAACAAACATTCTGTGTCGGCAGAACCACGAGGAGCTGGTGAACCAGTTAGTTTTGCTACGGTGTGAAAATGTTAAAGGAGGGATCGACAGATCCCTTCACCTTTCAGAACGGCATTGATTTTCGAATAGCGTTAATCATCAACTGGCAACCAGAAGAGAACGTCGCATCTACGCGGGTCAGTATTCCAATCGGTTCGCCTGCACCATGTCCCGGAACAGGCAGGGCTACCAGCGTGGCATGACGCAGGTCGTCTTTTACAGCGCCAGAAGGGACAAACCACACGTAATCGTATTCAACCGTAAGTTGACGAGATAGCGAAGCAGACAGCGTTTCGATACAACCCGAAGGAATTTTACATCCCTGGCTCTGCACTAATGCATCTGAATGCTGGCGTGGCGCAGTGCCTTCTGGTGATACAACGACCGGCCATTCCAGCACCCGGCTTAGCGTTACGTTCTCCTGAAGTAGCGGGTGATTGGGGCGGACAACCAGCTTCAGCGATTCAAGAAACAGCAGTTCATAATTAAGCCCGTTCATCAGTTCAGGATCTGACATCCGACCAATGCCGATATCGATTTCCCCGGTTTTTAAACCCGCCAGAATCATAGGGTTACTCATTGTCGCAACTTGCAAGGTCGTCTCTTTTTGTTGCTGATGAAACTGACCTATAACCGAAGGTAATATCCCTAGTGCCGCAGTAGGTAGCGCACCAACCCTGACGACATCATTATTAAGACCTTCTTTACGATGAAGCGACTGTCCGGCAGTGTTGATGGCGTCAAGAACTCTGACTGCATGCGTTAAAAATTGTTCGCCGGGTAAGGTAAGTTGCGCCCCCTGACGACCACGCTCAAACAAGCGAGCGCCCGTCAGCTGCTCCAGTTCATTCAATGTCTTAGAGAGCGCAGGTTGACTCAAATTAAGGGTTTCAGCCGCGCGCCCCAAAGTTCCTTGTTGTGCGACAGCTACGAATGTATGAAGGTGGCGCAAACGGATGCGCTGACTAAACAGACTATTTTTTTCCATAAGCGATGTTAAAAACGAAGCGGTGTCGCTGACAAGTGAAGTTGTTTTATTATGATAACTTGATTGCAAAATATTATTAACAATTAAAGCAACTATGTTACAGCAAAATGGATAATATTGATGTTTTCACGGCGAGATCACAGTTTGTAAATTCTTCCAGCCGGAGTGAATGCGGTTACCTACACTCCAGATTACTGACCACTGGAGGCAGACACTATGGCGAACAGCATCACGGCGGATGAGATTCGGGAACAGTTTTCGCAGGCAATGTCAGCCATGTACCAGCAAGAAGTTCCGCAGTACGGCACGCTGCTGGAACTGGTAGCTGATGTAAATCTGGCGGTGCTGGAAAACAATCCTCAACTGCACGAAAAAATGGTAAATGCAGACGAGCTGGCGCGACTGAATGTTGAACGTCATGGGGCGATTCGCGTTGGGACTGCACAAGAGCTTGCTACTCTTCGGCGGATGTTTGCCATTATGGGGATGTACCCGGTGAGCTATTACGATCTCTCGCAGGCAGGGGTGCCGGTACATTCGACAGCATTTCGGCCCATTGATGATGCTTCTCTGGCGCGTAATCCCTTCCGCGTTTTTACCTCGTTACTCCGTCTTGAGCTTATCGAGAACGAAATTTTGCGCCAGAAAGCGGCGGAGATTCTGCGTCAGCGCGATATCTTCACCCCACGTTGTCGACAACTGTTAGAGGAATATGAGCAGCAGGGCGGTTTTAACGAAACACAGGCACAGGAGTTTGTGCAGGAAGCCCTGGAAACGTTTCGCTGGCACCAGTCAGCAACGGTAGATGAAGAAACCTATCGCGCCTTGCACAACGAACATCGGTTGATTGCTGATGTGGTCTGTTTTCCTGGATGCCATATCAACCATCTGACGCCACGTACGCTGGATATTGACCGGGTGCAGTCGATGATGCCTGAATGCGGAATTGAACCCAAAGTTCTGATCGAAGGGCCGCCGCGCCGCGAGGTGCCGATTTTACTACGCCAGACCAGCTTTAAAGCACTGGAAGAGACGGTGTTGTTTGCGGGGCAGAAACAGGGCACACATACCGCGCGCTTTGGTGAAATTGAGCAGCGTGGTGTGGCATTAACGCCGAAAGGGCGACAACTGTATGATGATCTTCTGCGGAGCGCTGGAACCGGGCAGGATAATCTCACTCACCAAATGCATTTACAGGAAACCTTCCGCACTTTTCCTGACAGTGAGTTTTTAATGCGTCAGCAAGGGCTGGGATGGTTCCGGTACCGTCTGACGCCTTCGGGTGAGGCGCATCGTCAGGCGATTCATCCCGGAGACGATCCACAGCCCTTAATAGAACGTGGTTGGGTAGTGGCGCAACCCATTACCTATGAAGATTTCTTGCCCGTTAGCGCGGCGGGGATCTTCCAGTCAAATCTGGGTAATGAAACGCAGGCATGCAATCACGGTGATGCCAGTCGCGAAGCATTTGAGCAGGCGTTGGGGGGGCCGGTTTTGGATGAGTTCCAGCTTTATCAGGAAGCGGAAGAACGCAGTAAACGTCGCTGTGGTTTGCTTTAAATTCTGACCATCCGCCTTTGCAAAAATTTGCCTGATTTTACAAACGAATCAGGCTCATCCCATCGACATAAAAAAAATGCCAATTTATGCATATTCTCTGATTTCAACAATTGGATTATTAATAAATATTGTCTAGAGTGAGCGGTCATAAATAAGCACTTTCTTGCCGCTGAAAATGATCAGCGCGGGACCATTTACAACACCAGAAGGACTCACTTTCAGGTATGGATCGTAGACGATTTATTAAAGGTTCAATGGCTATGGCCGCCGTGTGCGGTACCAGCGGCATTGCTTCTCTTTTTTCTCAGGCGGCATTCGCGGCCGATTCTGATATTGCCGACGGGCAAACCCAGCGTTTTGACTTCTCCATTCTACAGTCAATGGCGCACGACTTAGCGCAAACAGCATGGCGTGGTGCACCACGTCCGTTACCTGACACTTTGGCGACAATGACGCCGCAGGCTTATAACAGTATTCAATACGACGCCGAAAAATCGCTCTGGCATAACGTTGAAAACCGTCAACTGGACGCTCAGTTTTTCCATATGGGAATGGGATTCCGTCGCCGCGTTCGTATGTTTTCTGTAGATCCAGCAACACATCTGGCGCGTGAAATTCACTTTCGCCCGGAGTTGTTCAAATACAACGATGCGGGTGTGGATACCAAACAATTAGAAGGGCAAAGCGATCTCGGTTTTGCCGGTTTTCGCGTGTTTAAAGCCCCCGAACTGGCGCGCCGTGATGTAGTATCATTCCTCGGCGCGAGTTATTTCCGCGCCGTTGATGACACATATCAATACGGTTTGTCGGCCCGCGGCCTGGCGATCGACACTTACACCGACAGCAAAGAAGAGTTCCCCGACTTTACCGCCTTCTGGTTTGATACGGTAAAACCAGGGGCAACCACCTTTACCGTTTATGCGTTGCTCGATAGCGCCAGCATTACTGGTGCCTATAAGTTCACTATCCATTGTGAGAAAAATCAGGTGATTATGGATGTGGAAAATCACCTGTATGCGCGCAAAGACATTAAACAGCTGGGCATTGCACCGATGACCAGTATGTTCAGCTGCGGTACTAATGAACGTCGGATGTGCGACACCATTCATCCGCAAATCCATGACTCTGATCGTCTGTCCATGTGGCGGGGCAACGGCGAGTGGATTTGCCGTCCGCTGAACAATCCGCAAAAATTGCAGTTCAATGCTTACACCGACAACAACCCGAAAGGGTTTGGTTTATTGCAACTGGATCGTGATTTCTCCCATTATCAGGACATTATGGGCTGGTATAACAAACGCCCAAGTCTGTGGGTGGAACCGCGTAACAAGTGGGGTAAGGGCACCATCGGCCTGATGGAAATCCCAACAACGGGCGAAACGCTGGATAACATTGTCTGCTTCTGGCAGCCAGAAAAAGCTGTAAAAGCGGGTGATGAGTTTGCATTCCAGTATCGTCTGTACTGGAGTGCGCAACCGCCTGTTCATTGCCCATTAGCGCGCGTTATGGCGACGCGTACCGGCATGGGCGGTTTCCCGGAAGGTTGGGCGCCAGGTGAACACTATCCCGAAAAATGGGCGCGACGTTTTGCCGTCGATTTCGTTGGTGGTGATCTGAAAGCTGCCGCGCCAAAAGGCATTGAGCCGGTGATTACGCTTTCCAGTGGGGAAGCGAAGCAAATCGAAATTCTCTATATTGAACCCATTGATGGTTATCGTATTCAGTTTGACTGGTATCCGACTTCGGACTCCACTGATCCGGTCGATATGCGGATGTATCTGCGTTGTCAGGGCGACGCTATCAGTGAAACATGGCTCTATCAGTATTTCCCGCCAGCGCCGGATAAACGTCAGTATGTTGATGACCGCGTGATGAGTTAATCGTTTTTTCTTCGGCATCTTCTTCGGGAGGTGCCGTCTGGTTAAACACGATCCCGCTCGCATTTTTCCCTAAGTTAAATGAGTAATCTGATGGTGTGTATTTCAGATACACCTTGTCAGCCACTAACAGGGAGTGCGTATGTTTCCAGAATACCGAGATTTAATATCCCGTCTGAAAAACGAAAATCCTCGCTTTATGTCCTTGTTCGATAAACACAATAAACTTGATCATGAAATTGCCAGAAAAGAAGGTTCCGACGGTCGAGGGTACAATGCGGAAGTGGTCCGCATGAAAAAACAAAAGCTACAGTTAAAAGATGAGATGCTCAAAATCCTGCAGCAGGTGAGCGTCAAAGAGGTGTAAACTTTCCTAAGCCGCCAGCCAGGCGGCTTTTTTAACAGCTGCATGGATTGACTGGAGATAAGATGACTGAAACGATAAAAGTAAGCGAATCACTTGAATTACATGCTGTTGCGGAAAGTCATGTCACACCTCTTTATCAGTTAATCTGTAAAAATAAAACCTGGTTACAGCAGTCGCTAAACTGGCCGCAGTTTGTTCAAAGTGAAGAGGACACGCGAAAAACGGTGCAGGGTAATGTGATGTTGCATCAACGCGGCTATGCCAAAATGTTCATGATTTTCAAAGAAGATGAACTTATCGGCGTTATCTCTTTTAATCGTATTGAACCACTGAATAAAACCGCTGAAATCGGCTACTGGCTCGACGAATCTCATCAGGGGCAGGGGATCATTTCTCAGGCGCTGCAGGCATTGATTCATCATTACGCTCAGTCTGGTGAACTTAGACGCTTCGTGATCAAATGTCGGGTGGACAATGCGCAAAGCAACCAGGTCGCTTTGCGCAATGGTTTTATCCTTGAAGGTTGCCTGAAACAGGCTGAGTTCCTGAATGATGCCTATGATGATGTGAACTTATACGCGCGTATTATCGATTCACAATAACCCTGCCAACGGCGTTCGAGTAATGCGCTCCTCGCCGTTAATGACTTTTGGACCACGGACATGAACCGTGTCGCCATCAAAGGCTTCAACGACGGCGTGGTCGGTTAACTCCACATGGTTTTCAATTATCACCGCACCAGTAATACGGCTCTCACCTTGTATGACAACGTGCTCGTCGAGCAGAATCGGTCCGCCGCATACCACGGCATTTCCGCCAATCAAGACATGATGTTTTAACACACAATTACCTTCCACAATGGCATATTCCGCCACCTGCGAACTGTAATGAATCGTCGGAATGGCATCTTCTTCTATGCCAGCTTTCACCTGCGCGTGACCGTAGACTTTAGCGCAATCGCATAGCCAGACGTTGTTCTCTTCATTACCTTCAACGCTGGCAAAATCAAAAACTTCGGCGCGATGTTCAATAAAAGCATACCGGGCGACGGCATCGCCATAAATTTGTGCCTGGTGGACAATACGCGAGGCGCTAACCTTTGCGCGATCATAAATTTGTAGCAGGAGTTGATGGTCGGGCGTTAAGCCTTGTGCGGCGACGATCATAGAATGTTGATCAATTAAGGCGTGACCAAATATTCTACATTGACCACAAACTAATGAGTCACGAATGGTGACACTGTCACTTATATATGCACCCTGGCTGATTTCACTATTATCGATCCAGACATTATCCGTTGCGTAAACCTCTCCCCACAGCACGCTGGTGCCGGTGATACGCGTATTCCCGGAAATCACCGTTCCGCCGAACGCAATAGCATTCTGGTCGTAAATCCAGCAATTTCCTTCCTGTGCTAACACCGTTTCGTGATCGATCCAGCCGCCAGCGCTTCCTGCTATCACATCGTTAAAATCGCTCATGGCGATAATTTGCCGTAATAACACACTTTTTTTAGTGCCATCTTCCTGATAACTAAAGGCTCGCTGTTCTTCACTTAGACGATATTTACGCATAGCGTTTTCCCACAGGTGACTTACTATAACCGTAGCAAATTCTGCGGCTCTGGCTATGCTCGAGAAAATTCCATAAAATGCATTTCAAATATACTTTATAAATTAAACAAAATGAGTAAGAAGATGCAGAGCGATAAAGTGCTCAATTTGCCGGCAGGCTACTTTGGTATTGTGTTGGGGACGATAGGGATGGGATTTGCCTGGCGCTATGCCAGCCAGGTTTGGCAGGTCAGCCACTGGTTGGGTGATGGGCTGGTGATTCTGGCGATGATCATCTGGGGATTATTGACTGGCGCATTTATTACCCGACTCATACGCTTTCCGCATAGCGTGCTGGCAGAAGTGCGCCATCCAGTGCTGAGCAGTTTTGTGAGTTTGTTTCCGGCAACGACGATGCTGGTGGCGATTGGTTTTGTTCCGTGGTTTCGCCCACTGGCGGTGTGCCTGTTCAGTTTTGGTGTCGTGGTGCAACTGGCTTATGCCGCCTGGCAAACTGCGGGATTATGGCGCGGATCTCACCCTGAAGAAGCTACCACGCCTGGACTGTATCTGCCGACAGTTGCCAACAACTTTATCAGCGCAATGGCCTGTGGTGCGTTGGGCTACACCGACGCCGGTCTGGTGTTTTTAGGCGCAGGCGTTTTCTCATGGCTAAGCCTTGAACCGGTGATCTTGCAGCGTCTGCGCAGTTCGGGAGAATTACCCACGGCACTGCGGACATCACTCGGCATTCAGCTCGCTCCTGCGCTGGTGGCCTGTAGTGCCTGGCTGAGCGTCAACGGCGGCGAGGGTGACACGCTGGCGAAAATGCTTTTCGGTTATGGACTGCTGCAACTGCTGTTTATGCTACGTCTGATGCCATGGTATCTCTCCCAGCCATTTAATGCATCATTCTGGAGTTTCTCGTTCGGCGTATCTGCACTGGCAACCACCGGTTTGCATCTGGGGAGTGGCAGCGATAATGGATTTTTCCATACGCTGGCGGTGCCGCTGTTTATCTTTACCAATTTTATTATTGCAATACTGCTCATCCGTACTTTTGCGCTTCTGATGCAGGGAAAATTGTTAATCAGAACCGAGCGCGCCGTTTTAATGAAAGCAGAGGACAAAGAATGATCATTCGTGACGAAAACTATTTTACTGATAAATATGAATTAACTCGCACACACTCTGAAGTACTGGAAGCGGTGAAAGTGGTTAAACCGGGTAAAACGCTGGATCTGGGCTGTGGCAATGGTCGTAACAGTCTCTACCTGGCAGCCAATGGTTATGATGTTGACGCATGGGATAAAAATGCCATGAGTATCGCCAACGTCGAGCGCATTAAATCCATTGAAAATCTGGATAATTTACACACACGGGTCGTTGATCTGAATAACCTCACATTTGATGGGAAATACGATTTTATTCTTTCGACTGTGGTGCTGATGTTCCTTGAGGCTAAAACCATCCCAGGGCTGATTGCCAATATGCAACGTTGCACGAAACCTGGTGGTTACAACCTGATTGTGGCGGCGATGGATACCGCTGATTATCCATGTACCGTCGGCTTCCCGTTTGCCCTCAAAGAGGGAGAATTACGTCGATATTACGAAGGCTGGGAGAGGGTGAAATACAATGAGGACGTCGGCGAACTGCACCGCACCGACGCCAACGGTAATCGTATTAAACTGCGTTTCGCCACGATGCTGGCACGTAAAAAATGACCCGGTAAGAACAAAGCGCGTGAAAATTCCCCACGCTGAGATGGTTTACTGTTCTTCTTTTCGGTAAGCATATTTTTTATCGAAGGGATGTGAAATTAATCACAGTAGTCGAAGTTTTTTAGCCGCTTAACTTACTGAAATTTAACTACTGATGATTTACTTAGCCCCTTTTTCGGCATTGACTATGTCGTCTGAAAAGGGGCTAAAAAATTTATTTTCACCAACACTTTTTTTGCCACAACACGAAGCGGCGCTTTTTGCTATAACTTAGAAAGTAATATAATCATCTCAGGAAACTATTCATGCGTACCACATCATTTGCGAAAGTTGCAGCTTTATGCGGCTTGTTGGCTCTGTCTGGTTGTGCCTCTAAAATCACCCAGCCAGATAAATATTCTGGTTTTTTAAACAATTACTCTGATTTAAAAGAAACAACCTCGGCAACAGGTAAACCTGTTTTACGTTGGGTAGATCCGAGTTTTGATCAAAGCAAATATGACAGCATCGTCTGGAACCCAATCACTTATTATCCGGTACCGAAACCTTCTACCCAGGTAGGGCAGAAAGTTCTGGATAAAATTTTGAACTATACCAACACCGAAATGAAAGAAGCGATAGCGCAGCGTAAACCACTGGTTACCACCGCTGGGCCGCGTAGTCTGATTTTCCGTGGGGCCATTACCGGTGTAGATACCAGTAAAGAAGGGCTGCAATTCTATGAAGTGGTTCCTGTTGCATTAGTGGTTGCGGGGACGCAAATGGCTACAGGCCACCGTACCATGGATACTCGCTTGTATTTTGAAGGTGAGCTGATTGATGCAGCGACTAATAAACCGGTTATCAAGGTCGTTCGTCAGGGCGAAGGTAAAGACCTGAATAACGAAAGTACGCCAATGGCTTTCGAAAATATTAAACAAGTTATTGATGACATGGCGACCGATGCCACCATGTTTGACGTTAACAAAAAGTAGTTCCAGACGCGCCATCGTTAGATGGCGCTTTTTATTATCGGTTTCTGTTAGCGATTAAATTCAACACCACGTAACAAACGCCTCCGGCAATTAATCCCCAAAACGCAGAACCAATCCCGAACAGCGTCAATCCACTTGCCGTTACCAGAAATGCCACCACCGCCGCGTCGCGCTCACGCTCATTATGCAGCGCCTGATACAAACTGCCGCCAATGGTACTCAACAGCGCAAGACCTGCCAGCATCTGGATCCAACTTACGGGCAGGGCAGCCATCATCCCGGTAATGGCACTACCAAACAGACCTGCGATCAAATAAAAAATACCAGCAACGGCAGCGGCCAGCCAACGTTGATCTTTATCCGGATGCGCTTCCGGGCTTTGGCAAATAGCCGCGGTGATTGCCGCAATACCGACGGAATAAACGCCGAAAGGGGAAAAAACAAGCGCCAGCAATCCAGTAAACACAATCAACGGCGAAACAGGAGCCGAATACCCGGCTGCTTTCATTGCTGCGATACCCGGTGCGTTTTGCGATGCCATCGTCACCAGAAAAAGGGGGAGTGCAACGCTCAGACTGTGAGCAAACGAAAAATCAGGGGGAATATAAGTGGGGAGAACGGGTTTAAAGACAACATCAGTTGTGACAACGTCACCTTGCGCGATAACGATCACGATCCCAATAATCATCGCGGCAATTACCGCATAGCGCGGCGCAACGGCCCTGGTTGCCAGCCATACCAGCAACATACTGCCACACAACGTAAATTGACCATCCAGACTGGCAAACGCCTGTAAACCAAAACGTAATAAAATCCCGGCAAGCATTGCCGCCGCAAGCGAGTGCGGAATAATGCGCATCAGACGAGCAAAGAGTCCCGTTATGCCGCAGAGGACTATTAACACGTTGGTGACAATAAAAACGCCGATGGCTTCGTTAAGTGTTAGTCCCTGTAATCCGGTGACCAACAAAGCCGCGCCAGGCGTTGACCATGCGGTGAGAACAGGTACGCGATACCATAATGTCAGAGTCAGCGTACTGACGCCCATTGCCAGCCCCAGCGCCGTCATCCAGCCAGAGATTTGTGCAGTGGTGGCTCCGGCGACAATCGCTGCTTGCCAGATTATTGCCGCTGAACTGGCGTAGCCAATTAATACCGCCAGAAACCCCGCCAGTAGCGTGGGTGGAGGAATAGAAAACAGACGCATAGTCACCTCGTGCGTTATAACGTACGGCTAACGTAGCATTTGTCCGTTATAACGCACAAGTGATAAACTTCCGTTTTGCCGGAGGAGTCGCATGGAAAATCTCGCTCGCTTTTTATCCACCACACTTAAACAACTACGTCAGCAGCGCGGCTGGAGTCTTTCGCGACTGGCAGAAGCGACGGGCGTTTCTAAAGCGATGTTAGGGCAGATTGAGCGTAATGAATCCAGCCCGACGGTCGCGACATTATGGAAAATTGCCACCGGGTTGAACGTGCCATTTTCAACATTTATTTCTCCGCCGCAGTCCTCTACACCTTCAGTTTATGATCCACAACGGCAGGCGATGGTGATCACTTCGCTGTTTCCTTATGATCCACAACTCTGCTTTGAACACTTCTCGATTCAGATGGCACCCGGTGCAATAAGCGAATCGACGCCCCATGAAAAGGGGGTAATCGAACATGTCTTCGTCATTGATGGACAACTTGATCTGTGTGTTGATGGTGAATGGCAGAGCCTTAATTGTGGGGAAGGCGTTCGATTTGCTGCAGACGTCACGCATGTCTATCGTAATGGTGGGGAGCAAACCGTACATTTTCATTCCCTCATCCATTACCCGCGCAGTTAAGCGGGAAAACTATTTCGCAACGTCGCGCTTGTGGCTAAAATAGCCGCCATTTTTCAGCTACTGAATAAGAAAGTGACCGTATCTTCTCATCGTCTTGAACTGTTAAGCCCGGCACGCGATGCCGCCATTGCCCGCGAAGCTATTTTGCACGGTGCCGATGCTGTTTATATCGGCGGCCCTGGTTTTGGTGCCCGTCATAATGCCAGTAATAGCCTGAAAGATATTGCCGAGTTGGTGCCGTTTGCCCATCGTTATGGTGCAAAAATTTTCGTCACGCTTAACACCATTTTGCATGATGATGAGCTGGAACCCGCGCAACGGCTGATTACTGACCTCTACCAGACCGGTGTCGATGCGCTGATTGTTCAGGATATGGGGATTCTGGAACTTGATATTCCGCCGATTGAACTGCACGCCAGTACGCAGTGCGATATTCGTACAGTAGAAAAAGCGAAGTTCCTCTCTGATGTTGGCTTCACGCAGATTGTGCTGGCGCGAGAGCTAAATCTTGAGCAGATCCGCGCGATTCACCAGGCTACGGACGCGACCATTGAATTCTTTATTCATGGCGCATTGTGCGTGGCCTATTCGGGTCAGTGCTACATTTCTCATGCGCAAACAGGGCGTAGCGCCAACCGTGGCGATTGCTCGCAGGCGTGCCGTTTGCCATACACATTGAAAGACGATCAGGGGCGTGTGGTTTCCTATGAAAAACATCTGCTGTCGATGAAAGATAACGATCAGACTGCCAACCTCGGCGCGCTGATTGATGCTGGCGTACGCTCCTTCAAGATTGAAGGGCGTTACAAAGATATGAGCTACGTGAAGAATATCACCGCCCATTATCGTCAGATGCTGGATGCCATTATTGAAGAACGTGGCGATCTGGCGCGCGCTTCATCAGGTCGTACTGAACATTTCTTTGTTCCATCGACGGAAAAGACTTTCCACCGTGGTAGCACAGATTATTTTGTGAATGCCCGTAAAGGCGATATTGGCGCGTTCGATTCGCCGAAATTTATCGGCCTGCCGGTGGGCGAAGTATTGAAAGTAGCGAAAGATCATCTCGATGTTGCCGTTACCGAGCCACTGGCAAATGGCGATGGCCTGAACGTGATGATTAAACGTGAAGTCGTCGGTTTTCGTGCCAATACGGTAGAGAAAACCGGAGAAAATCAGTACCGCGTCTGGCCCAATGAAATGCCAGCAGATTTGCACAAAATTCGCCCGCATCACCCACTAAACCGAAATCTTGATCATAACTGGCAGCAGGCACTGACAAAAACCTCCAGCGAACGCCGGGTGGCGGTAGACATTGAACTGGGCGGCTGGCAGGAACAACTGATTCTGACCCTCACCAGTGAAGAGGGTGTCAGCATCACACATACGCTGGACGGGCAGTTCGACGAAGCCAATAACGCCGAAAAAGCAATGAACAATCTGAAGGATGGTCTGGCAAAACTGGGGCAAACCATCTATTACGCCCGCAATGTGCAAATTAATTTGCCGGGGGCGCTGTTTGTACCAAACAGTCTGTTAAACCAGTTCCGCCGTGAAGCCGCCGATATGCTTGATGCTGCGCGTCTTGTCAGTTACCAGCGCGGCAGCCGTAAACCGGTTGCTGATCCTGCGCCGGTTTATCCGCAAACGCATCTGAGTTTCCTCGCGAACGTATACAACCAGAAAGCGCGTGAATTTTATCATCGCTATGGTGTGCAACTGATTGACGCGGCGTATGAGGCACATGAAGAGAAGGGCGAAGTCCCGGTGATGATCACCAAGCATTGTCTGCGCTTTGCCTTCAATCTGTGCCCGAAACAGGCGAAAGGCAATATCAAAAGCTGGAAGGCGACGCCAATGCAACTGGTTAACGGCGATGAAGTATTAACGCTAAAGTTTGATTGCCGCCCATGCGAGATGCACGTCATTGGCAAAATCAAAAATCACATACTGAAAATGCCGTTACCGGGAAGCGTAGTGGCATCCGTAAGTCCGGATGATCTGCTGAAAACATTGCCGAAGCGAAAAGGGTAAAACGCCAGTTTTCGGGTTACTCACCACTCATCAAATCTGCATGATATTGCCTGCCGGGTAAGGCGTCATGCCGCATCCGGCAACAAATGACTCAACGCTGTCCCGCTTCTGGTTTGCGCGATTTTTGCCAGTAAAAATGCTCGCGCAAACCTTCCGCCGACTCTTCCGCCACAGCACGCAATTCATCGCTGTCCGCTTCATGACGCAGCTGATGATCCACATTCTTTACCCACATAAATTCATGTCCTTTGTGCCCTGCCATGAGTTGTCCTGAGAACAGTGCACACGTTAATAAGACAACCGATAACGCCTTCGAAAACATCCCGCCACCTTTTTCTAACCTTTTGCCGCTATGATGCCGATCGTTTCTTGAGGTTATTATTCAGTTTTGCAAATTAGAGCAAAGAAATTCTGGAATCTTCCTTCCTGATTTTGCATTGCATTCTGCCGTTGCGGCGATTTAGTGCTATTTTCGAGCACATTACACACGGAGGTAAACTTCGCCATTAAATAGTCACGATCACTTTATTGAAGTGCCTTTGAGCGTCGCCTCTAAGGTATTGCTGTTAAATGCTTTTTTACAGTCAGAAATCACTCAGCAAGAGTTAGCCAGGCGAATTGGCAAACATAAACAGGAGATTACTCGCCTATTTAATTTGCACCATGTGACAAAAATCGACGCCGTCCAGCTCGCGGCTAATGCGCTTGGCAAAGAGTTATCGCTGGTGATGGTTTAATTACAGTTAACGAAAAGTTGTCATTTTTAACAACTGATATAGACTGCCGAATCATCTGCACATAATTACGATTCGATAATGAAAAAATACCAGCAGCTTGCAGAACAATTACGCGAGCAGATTGCGTCGGGTATCTGGCAACCCGGCGATCGTTTGCCTTCGTTGCGTGACCAGGTGGCGCTTTCTGGCATGAGCTTTATGACTGTCAGCCATGCCTATCAGTTGCTCGAAAGTCAGGGATATATTATCGCGCGACCGCAATCGGGTTATTACGTTGCGCCACAGGCAATAAAAATGCCGAAAGCGACAGTCATTCCAGTCACACGAGATGAAGCAGTCGATATCAACACCTATATTTTTGATATGTTGCAGGCCAGTCGCGATCCGTCGGTAGTTCCGTTTGCCTCGGCCTTTCCCGACCCGCGACTTTTCCCCCTCCAACAACTAAACCGCTCGCTGGCGCAGGTAAGCAAAACCGCCACGGCGATGAGCGTGATTGAAAACTTACCGCCAGGAAACGTAGAACTGCGTCAGGCTATTGCTCGTCGCTATGCCTTACAGGGCATCACCATTTCTCCTGATGAAATTGTCATTACCGCCGGGGCGTTAGAGGCATTAAACCTCAGTTTGCAAGCGGTAACTGAACCGGGCTATTGGGTGATAGTAGAGAATCCTTGTTTCTACGGCGCGTTGCAGGCGCTGGAGCGGTTACGGCTGAAGGCGTTATCGGTAGCGACGGATATTAAAGAAGGGATCGATCTTCAGGCGCTGGAACTGGCGTTGCAGGAGTATCCGGTGAAAGCGTGCTGGCTGATGACTAATAGCCAGAACCCACTTGGATTTACCTTAACGCCGCAGAAAAAAGTGCGGCTGGTAGCGTTGCTCAATCAGTACAACGTAACGCTGATTGAAGATGACGTTTATAGCGAACTTTATTTTGGACGGGAAAAACCGCTGCCTGCGAAAGCGTGGGATCGCCACGATGGTGTTTTGCATTGCTCTTCGTTTTCGAAATGTCTGGTGCCTGGTTTTCGTATTGGTTGGGTCGCCGCCGGAAAACATGCACGTAAAATTCAACGCTTGCAGTTGATGAGTACGCTTTCCACCAGCTCACCGATGCAGCTTGCGCTGGTGGATTACCTTTCTACTCGCCGATACGATGCTCATCTTCGTCGTCTGCGTCGCCAGCTTGCGGAACGTAAACAACACGCCTGGCAGGCTTTGCTGCGTTATCTGCCTGCGGAAGTCAAAATTCATCACAATGACAGCGGTTATTTTCTCTGGCTGGAGCTCCCCGAGCCGTTAGATGCAGGAGAATTAAGCCTGGTGGCACTGACGCATCATATCAGTATTGCGCCGGGTAATATGTTTTCTACCGGTGAAAACTGGTCACGTTTTTTTCGTTTTAATACCGCGTGGCAGTGGGGAGAACGTGAAGAACAGGCGGTAAAACAATTAGGCAAACTTATTCAAGAACGGCTGTAATAGCGTTTAATTTAATTCCTCTCAGGTTGGGTAATATGAATTTCGAATAGCAGTCATATATCCTAACTCCTTGTCTATACTCCAGAAGATAACCTTACAGACGGCATAATGCGCGGTAGCTCACAACCTGATTAAATTTTCTCAGGGCCGAAGGTGTGCCTGCAAGCCGCCGTCTATGGTTAAACAAGGAGATATTTTTACGGCACGGCGGCTGAACAATTAATTACGACAGGAGTAAGACCTTATGAGCAAGACATTTGCCCGCAGCAGCCTGTGTGCGCTCAGCATGACAATAATGACCGCTCACGCCGCCGAACCGCCTACCAATTTAGAGAATCCGGAAGGGCGACTGGATATTATCGCCTGGCCGGGATACATCGAACGCGGACAAACTGATAAACAGTACGACTGGGTAACGCAATTCGAAAAAGAGACAGGCTGCGCGGTGAATGTTAAAACCGCCGCGACTTCCGATGAAATGGTCAGTCTGATGGCCAAAGGGGGTTACGATCTGGTTACGGCATCCGGCGATGCCTCGCTGCGTTTGATTATGGGCAAACGCGTGCAGCCAATTAATACCGCCTTGATTCCCAACTGGAAAGCGCTCGATCCGCGCGTGGTTAAAGGCGACTGGTTTAACGTTGGCGGCAAAGTTTACGGCACACCTTACCAATGGGGGCCGAACCTGCTGATGTACAACACTAAAACCTTCCCGACGCCGCCGGATAGCTGGCAAGTGGTTTTTGTTGAGCAGAATCTGCCGGACGGCAAGAGCAATAAAGGCCGGGTACAGGCTTATGATGGCCCTATCTACATTGCGGATGCCGCGTTGTTCGTCAAAGCCACGCAGCCACAGTTGGGCATCAGTGATCCGTATCAACTCACCGAAGAACAGTATCAGGCGGTGCTGAAAGTGCTGCGCGATCAACATAATTTGATCCATCGCTACTGGCATGACACTACCGTGCAAATGAGCGATTTCAAAAACGAGGGTGTGGTGGCTTCCAGTGCATGGCCCTATCAGGCCAACGCCCTGAAAGCCGAAGGCCAGCCTGTCGCTACCGTTTTCCCGAAGGAGGGCGTTACCGGTTGGGCTGACACCACCATGCTACATAGCGAAGCGAAACATCCGGTTTGCGCCTACAAATGGATGAACTGGTCATTAACCCCAAAAGTGCAGGGCGATGTGGCGGCCTGGTTTGGCTCGCTACCAGTAGTGCCGCAAGGGTGTAAAGCCAGTCCGTTATTAGGCGAGAAAGGTTGTGAAACAAACGGTTTTAACTATTTCGATAAAATCGCCTTCTGGAAAACGCCTATAGCAGAAGGGGGCAAGTTTGTTCCCTACAGTCGCTGGACGCAGGATTACATTGCCATTATGGGCGGTCGCTAACTTCGTTGGGGTGTTTTATGACGTACGCAGTGGAGTTTGACAACGTCTCACGGTTGTACGGTGACGTGCGCGCAGTAGATGGCGTCAGTATTGCGATAAAAGATGGTGAGTTCTTCTCTATGCTGGGGCCGTCCGGCTCCGGCAAAACCACTTGCCTGCGCCTGATTGCTGGATTCGAACAGCTTTCCGGCGGGGCTATCTCTATTTTTGGTACGCCCGCCAGCAATCTGCCACCGTGGGAGCGGGACGTGAATACTGTCTTCCAGGACTACGCGCTATTTCCGCATATGTCGATTCTTGACAACGTAGCCTACGGGCTGATGGTCAAAGGCGTGAATAAAAAGCAGCGGCACGCAATGGCGCAAGAGGCGCTTGAGAAAGTGGCGTTGGGGTTTGTACAGCAACGTAAACCGTCACAACTTTCTGGTGGTCAGCGCCAGCGAGTCGCCATCGCCAGAGCACTGGTGAACGAACCGCGTGTGTTGTTGCTGGATGAACCGCTCGGCGCGCTGGATCTCAAATTGCGCGAGCAAATGCAGCTTGAGCTGAAAAAGCTGCAACAGTCTCTCGGTATCACTTTTATCTTCGTTACCCACGATCAGGGCGAAGCGTTATCGATGTCCGATCGGGTGGCGGTTTTCAATAATGGACGCATTGAACAGGTCGATTCCCCGCGTGATCTCTATATGCGCCCGCGCACGCCGTTTGTTGCGGGATTCGTTGGGACATCGAATGTTTTTGATGGACTGATGGCAGAGAAACTTTGTGGCATGACGGGAAGCTTCGCACTACGACCGGAACATATCCGCCTCAACACCCCTGGAGAAATGCAGGCTAATGGCACGATCCAGGCGGTGCAGTATCAGGGCGCAGCGACCCGTTTTGAACTGACACTGAGCGGCGGTGAAAAACTGCTGGTGAGTCAGGCCAATATGACAGGCGAAGAGCTGCCTGCCACGCTCACGCCCGGACAACAGGTGATGGTTTCCTGGTCGCGTGATGTGATGGTGGCGCTGGTTGAGGAGAGGTGAATGGCGATGAACGTATTGCAATCACCTTCACGTCCAGGTCTGGGTAAGGTGTCCGGTTTCTTCTGGCGTAATCCGGGGCTGGGGCTGTTTTTGCTGCTGCTTGGCCCGCTAATGTGGTTTGGCATTGTCTATTTCGGCTCGCTGCTGACGCTGTTGTGGCAGGGCTTTTATACCTTTGACGATTTCACCATGTCGGTAACGCCGGAACTGACGCTGGCGAATATCCGTGCGCTGTTTAATCCGGCGAATTACGACATCATTCTCCGCACGCTGACCATGGCTGTGGCAGTCACTATCGCCAGCGCCATTCTGGCTTTTCCAATGGCGTGGTATATGGCGCGCTATACCAGCGGAAAAATGAAAGCGTTTTTTTATATCGCGGTAATGTTGCCGATGTGGGCGAGCTACATTGTTAAAGCCTATGCCTGGACGTTATTGCTGGCAAAAGATGGCGTGGCGCAGTGGTTTTTACAACATCTGGGGCTGGAACCACTGCTGACTGCGTTCCTCACGCTACCGGCGGTGGGAGGTAATACGCTGTCAACTTCCGGGCTGGGGCGCTTTCTGGTGTTTCTCTATATCTGGTTGCCGTTCATGATCCTCCCGGTGCAGGCGGCGCTTGAGCGTTTGCCGCCGTCATTGTTGCAGGCGTCGGCTGATCTTGGCGCACGTCCACGACAAACCTTTCGCTATGTGGTGCTGCCGCTGGCAATCCCGGGTATTGCCGCTGGCTCTATCTTTACCTTCTCACTCACGCTGGGCGATTTTATTGTCCCGCAGCTGGTTGGCCCTCCAGGATATTTTATCGGCAATATGGTTTATTCCCAGCAGGGGGCGATTGGCAATATGCCGATGGCGGCGGCATTCACCCTGGTGCCGATTGTTCTTATCGCACTGTACCTGGCGTTCGTGAAACGTCTGGGAGCGTTCGATGCACTCTGATCGCGCACCGTTTTTCCTCAAACTGGCGGCCTGGGGCGGCGTTGTTTTCCTACATTTTCCCATCCTGATAATCGCCGCCTATGCGTTTAACACTGAAGATGCGGCGTTTAGTTTTCCACCGCAGGGCCTGACGCTGCGCTGGTTTAGCGTGGCAGCACAGCGTAGTGATATTCTTGATTCCGTGACACTGTCACTTAAAGTGGCGGCGCTGGCGACATTAATCGCGCTGGTGTTAGGGACGCTGGCCGCTGCCGCGCTGTGGCGACGAGACTTTTTCGGTAAAAACGCCATTTCGTTGTTACTGCTGCTGCCCATTGCGCTGCCGGGCATTGTCACTGGTCTGGCGCTATTAACCGCCTTTAAAACCATCAATCTGGAGCCGGGATTTTTCACCATCGTGGTCGGTCATGCGACTTTTTGCGTAGTGGTGGTGTTTAACAATGTCATCGCCCGTTTTCGCCGCACCTCGTGGAGTCTGGTTGAGGCGTCAATGGATCTTGGGGCCAATGGCTGGCAAACCTTCCGCTACGTAGTGTTGCCGAATCTCAGTTCGGCGTTACTGGCTGGAGGAATGCTGGCGTTTGCCTTGTCGTTCGATGAAATCATCGTGACGACATTTACGGCAGGTCATGAACGAACGTTACCGTTGTGGTTGCTCAATCAGCTTGGGCGACCGCGTGATGTACCGGTAACCAACGTGGTGGCACTGCTGGTTATGTTGGTAACAACCTTGCCGATCCTGGGGGCCTGGTGGCTAACCCGCGAAGGCGACAATGGTCAATAACCACTGATACAGGAATATGCTATGCAACATAAGTTACTGATTAACGGAGAACTGGTTAGCGGCGAAGGGGAAAAACAGCCTGTCTATAATCCGGCAACGGGGGACGTTTTACTGGAGATTGCCGAGGCATCCGCAGAGCAGGTCAATGCTGCTGTTCGCGCGGCAGATGCAGCATTTGCCGAATGGGGGCAAACCACGCCAAAAGCGCGTGCGGAATGCCTGCTGAAACTGGCTGATGTTATCGAAGAAAATGGTCAGGTTTTTGCCGAACTGGAGTCCCGTAATTGTGGCAAACCGCTGCATAGTGCGTTCAATGATGAAATTCCGGCGATTGTCGATGTCTTTCGCTTTTTCGCCGGTGCGGCGCGCTGCCTGAATGGTCTGGCGGCAGGTGAATATCTTGAAGGTCATACTTCGATGATCCGTCGCGATCCGTTGGGGGTCGTGGCTTCTATCGCACCGTGGAATTATCCGCTGATGATGGCTGCGTGGAAACTGGCTCCGGCGCTGGCGGCAGGGAACTGCGTAGTGCTTAAACCATCAGAAATTACCCCGCTGACCGCGTTGAAGTTGGCAGAGCTGGCGAAAGATATCTTCCCGGCTGGCGTGATTAACGTGCTGTTTGGCAGAGGCAAAACGGTGGGAGATCCGCTGACCGGACATCCCAAAGTGCGGATGGTGTCGCTGACGGGTTCTATCGCCACTGGGGAACACATCATCAGCCATACCGCGCCGTCCATTAAGCGTACTCATATGGAACTTGGTGGCAAAGCGCCAGTGATTGTTTTTGATGATGCGGATATTGAAGCAGTGGTCGAAGGTGTACGTACTTTTGGCTATTACAATGCCGGACAGGATTGTACTGCGGCTTGTCGGATCTACGCGCAAAAAGGCATTTACGATACGCTGGTGGAAAAACTCGGTGCTGCGGTGGCAACGTTAAAATCGGGTTCGCCGGATGACGAGTCTACGGAGCTTGGACCTTTAAGCTCGCTGGCGCATCTCGAACGCGTCAGCAAGGCGGTAGAAGAGGCGAAAGCGACAGGGCACATCAAAGTGATCACTGGCGGTGAAAAGCGCAAGGGTAATGGCTATTACTATGCGCCGACGCTGCTGGCTGGCGCATTACAGGACGATGCCATCGTGCAAAAAGAGGTATTTGGTCCGGTAGTGAGTGTTACGCTCTTCGACAACGAAGAACAGGTGGTGAACTGGGCGAATGACAGTCAGTACGGACTTGCATCTTCGGTATGGACGAAGGATGTGGGCAGGGCGCATCGCGTCAGCGCGCGGCTGCAATATGGTTGTACCTGGGTCAATACCCATTTCATGCTGGTAAGTGAAATGCCGCACGGTGGGCAGAAACTTTCTGGTTACGGCAAGGATATGTCACTTTATGGGCTGGAGGATTACACCGTCGTCCGCCACGTCATGGTTAAACATTAAGGATAATATTGCAGATCGTAAGAGTATGAGATGATCTTGCGTACTGTCAGAGCACTGATTTCTCTGACAGTACGTGCTGCGTGCAAAATCACAACATCAAATAAACCAGCCAAATCTCATAGAGATAAGAGTAAACAAACCAACAGCAGCAAAGACATTTATCAGTACTACAGTTCTACTGGAAACATTCATTTTTGCCACCTTTTATCATTGCCCCTATGTGTGTATAGTACGGGTTAAGAAAATCCGCAATAATACTCATTCTGAAGATAGATAAGGGCAAGTTGCTGTTTGATGATTTTTTCTCTAACTGGTGAAAAAACTTGATGCACGTCAAAAAATGACGCATATTTGCGCGCGTTTTATTCATCTGGCTGGACGCCCGTACATGTCTCTCTATCAACATATGCTTGTTTTTTATGCGGTTATGGCAGCAATCGCATTTCTTATCACCTGGTTTCTTTCTCACGATAAGAAACGCATCCGTTTCTTAAGCGCCTTTCTGGTGGGGGCAACATGGCCGATGAGTTTCCCGGTGGCGCTGTTGTTTTCTCTGTTTTAAATCTTATGCACTGGCTTGACGGCACCACGCAGACTTATATCATTTGGATGAATCGATAAATTTCACAAGTGGCTAAGGAGAAAGTATGTCGCATCTGGATGAAGTCATCGCGCGCGTGGATGCCGCGATTGAAGAGAGCGTCATTGCCCATATGAACGAATTATTAATCGCCCTGAGCGATGACGCGGAGTTAAGTCGGGAAGATCGCTACACCCAGCAGCAGCGTTTGCGCACCGCTATTGCTCATCACGGTCGCAAACATAAAGAAGATATGGAAGCGCGCCACGAACAGTTAACCAAAGGCGGTACCATCCTCTGATTAAAATGAGCGTCTGGCCACCAGCCAGGCGCCAACCACAAGTAAAATTGCGCCACAAATTGGGCCGATCAACGCCCGAAGTGGTACGCCATGGCTGCGGAAGATATCCAGCACCAGACCGCCAATCAGCTGGCTGGCGACCAGTACTGCAATAGTTGTCGCCGCTCCCACATTCTGATATCCGCTGATACTGGCGAAGACAAAAAACGATCCCAGCAAGCCAGGTATAAGTGTCCACCAGCGCACGCTGGACACCAGTTCGCCAAACCCCGCCATGCCTTGTTTAAACCATAAAATAGAAACAAAGAGCACAATCCCCACCAGTGAGTTCAGCAACATGGCGATGAGAATGGTAGAGGAGGTCTGGGTGATGCGCACCATCAGCGTGTTCTGGACTACCAGACCAATCCCGGCTGCAATCAAAAAGGCAAGGGTAAGTGACTGATTCATCCGATCGCGTCCGGTTCAGTGCGCTCGTCGAGTTGCAACTGCATAAATGTCAGATCCAGCCAGCGCCCAAATTTAGTACCTACCTGCGGCATTTGCGCGGTGACGACAAATCCCAGCGACTGGTGCAGATGCAGCGAGGCCTGATTTTGCGATTCGATCCCGGCGACCATGACATGCTTCCCGCAATCCCGCGCTTCATCAATCAATCGGCTTAACAATTTACGCCCCAGACCTTTCCCCTGATGATCGGGATGGACATAAACCGAATGTTCCACGGTATGGCGAAAACCATCAAAACTACGCCAGTCGCCAAACGAGGCATATCCCGTCACTACGCCATCTTCTTCACTCACCAGCACCGGATAACCTGCTATGGTCCGCGCTTCAAACCAGGCAATGCGGTTATCCGCATCCACCGTTTGGTCATTCCAGATAGCCGCCGTATACAACACGGCGTGGTTATAAATTTCCGCAATTGCAGCACAGTCGGCTTTGCGGGCAAAACGGATGGACATGTCTGGCCTCGATAAAATAATGATGATGATGTTATCAATACTATCGAAAACAGCCCGAAGCAACGGATTCCTCTATGAAATTATTGCGTGTTGCAGAGGGGATGTGACGGCTGCAAACAAAACCAATCCTGTGAGCCTGCTACTATTGATGGATTCATGCCAAAAGCACAGGAGAGCATTATGGGGCAACAAACGCAGCGTAACCGATGTTGGGTTCTGTCCTTGCGTCCGCATGGCGCGCCGGTTCCTTACGTCTGGTTTCGGTAAATGCGCTCTTTGTCGCACCAGCGCAAGCATTTACAGTTCCGGAAGTGGGAAAACGTCAATTAAATGAAATCAATCGGATCCGCTACGAACTGGAATTAATGGCAGTTGCTCTGGCTGTCGAAAACCTCACTATGCAAAAAAACGTTGCTTTGTTGTGCCAACAATACAGCCGATAAATAAAATACGCCCGGCAAATACCGGGCTTAAAGATAATTACTCAAATCGCCACGCAATATTTATGCCGACACCATAATTTCGTCCGGGCGCAGGTTCGTAATATCGCCCGTTTGACTCATTGACAATGACAGAGCCAACGTATTCTTTATCGAATAAATTATCGACACGACCAAATAAATCCACGGTAAAATTGTGGTAATTGTATTTATACCCGGTGAATAAGCCGACGAGTGTATAAGAAGGCGCTTTGGCCGTATTTTCATCATCTGCCATAATATCGCCCATATAACGCGCTTCCGTGCCTGCATACCAACCATCTTCCGGTATATAACCTATCGACGCAAAGCCCATATTACGGGCGATCCCTGGCATCCGGTTACCGTTACAATCCTGTTCATTGCACACATTGCTGCGATAGGTCGCATCAAGCCAGGTCCAGGACGCTTTTACGCGAAAATCTCCCGCGAAACGTTGATCCCATGCCAGTTCAGCGCCTTGACGACGGGTCTTTCCGGCATTTTTGTAAGTCGTACGCCCACCGCTACTGCTATCGACAACAATTTCATCATCGGTGTCGGTCTGGAACAATGCGAGACTAAGCAGCCCATCACCAATACGCGTTTTACTGCCGATCTCAATTGTATCGTTGGTGGAGGGTTTTAACCCAAAGTTCATACCGCTTTGTCCATCAGCACGATAAGACAGCTCATTAATCGTCGGCGTTTCAAAACCTCGCCCGGCTGCCAGATAGATATTCCAGGCATCGGTCATTGCATATTTTAACGAACCGGCAGGTAGCCATTTGTGATAACTGGCATCACCGCTGTCATCGCCGTTACCCGGAGTAACGTAATGGTCGTTGGAATCAAACCACACGGAGCTGTAGCGCACGCCAGCATCCAGCGACAGTTTTTCGCTCAGCTGCCACTGCGTCTGTAAATAGGGATCGACGTTCCACATCAGATTGCGTTCGTCGCGGCGCAACTCACCTTTTTGCCCGTATTCCGGCACGCCGCTATTCAGGCGGAAGTTATTGTAGCCCTTGCGGTTTTCACTCATGTTTTCGTAGTTCAGGCCGGTAGTGAACGTGAGCGGAACGCCCAGTTCACCACGGTGTGTCCAGCGGCTGTCTATCCCCTGATAATGGCGTTGCAGAGTAATCACGCCGCCCGCATGTGACGGGTTAAGTTGGGGAGCCATCGGGATTGACTGGTACTGGGTCGTTTCTCGCTCTCCGGCATACATCATCACACTCATATCATCTTGCGCGCTCAGGCTACGCTCATAGCGCAACCCAGCCTGAGTTTGCTTGATGGTTTTTCGCGTGTCGTACTGTTCTGCACGAGGCGCTTGTTGTGGATTCGCCTTCCATTCTGCTTTGGTTAGCCCACCTGGGTCATCTGCTTTGATATCCACACTATTGAAAATCAGGCTTAATTTGCTGGCGTCATCAATGCGTACGCCCAGTTTGGCATTGGCTAAATTTTTCTGTGCGCCGCTATGGTCACGATAGCCGTGGGTCGTAAAACGTGTGGTTGAGACGGTGTAATCGACATCGCCGGGTTGTGTGCCGTCGCCCGTTGCGCCCGTAGCTTTCAGCCCATAGCGCCAGCTGCCAAAACTGCCGTAGTAACTACTGGCTTCAATGGTTGGTGGCTGTTGTCCGGTCTGGGTGGTGACATTCATTACACCGCCAGACGCGTTGCCATACAGAGCAGAGAAGGGGCCACGCAGCACTTCCACATTTTGCACACTGCTTAAATCGATGTTAGATGTTTGCCCTTGTCCGTCGGGCATGGTAGCGGGAATACCGTCCACATACAGGCGAATACCGCGAATTCCGTAAGTGGAGCGGGAGCCAAATCCGCGAATCGACAGCTGTAAATCTTGCGCATAGTTCTGCCGGTTTTGTACCTGTAAACCAGGCACTCCGGTCAGTGATTCAGACAAGTTAATGCGCGGTGTTGCCAGGCGCATCTCCTCGCCATTCACCACGCTCACGGCTGCTGGGGTATCCAGTTCTGAAACCACCTGCGGTGCGGCACTGACAATCATGGTCTGTTCATCAGCGGCAAAAACAACGGGGGAAAGGACAAGCAGTGCGGGCAAAACGGTCTGTCGGACGGAAAAAATCTTCATGAAAAAAGCCAGGTTAAGAATGGGAAAACACCGTCATGGTAATGAAATTGTAAATTTATGGAAAACTAAACGGCACAATACGTTAAGTAATTGAGAAAATTGTAGTCGTAACGGTAAGAAATGCTCCACATTTGAGAAAATAATGATTACCATTCCCATTTATAACAAGGGCGTAACGATGATTACGCTTAGCGAAGCATTGTGAAGCAGCAAAAATATCGGTTCATCAAAGGGAGTCGTCATGCATTTACGTCATCTGTTTTCATCGCGCCTGCGTGGTTCATTACTGTTAGGTTCATTGCTTGTTGCTTCATCATTCAGTACGCAGGCCGCAGAAGAAATGCTGCGTAAAGCGGTAGGTAAAGGTGCCTACGAAATGGCTTATAGCCAGCAAGAAAACGCGCTGTGGCTTGCCACTTCGCAAAGCCGCAAACTGGATAAAGGCGGCGTGGTTTATCGTCTTGATCCGGTTACTCTGGAAGTGACGCAGGCGATCCATAACGATCTCAAGCCGTTTGGTGTCACCATCAATAACACGACTCAGACGTTGTGGTTTGGTAACACCGTAAATAGTGCGGTCACGGCGATAGATGCCAAAACGGGCGAAGTGAAAGGTCGTCTGGTGCTGGATGATCGTAAGCGCACGGAAGAGGTACGCCCGTTGCAACCACGTGAGCTGGTAGCTGATGATGCCACGAACACCGTTTACATCAGTGGTATTGGTAAAGAGAGCGTGATTTGGGTCGTTGATGGCGAGAATATCAAACTGAAAACCGCCATCCAGAACACCGGTAAAATGAGTACCGGTCTGGCGCTGGATAGCAAAGGCAAACGTCTTTACACCACTAACGCTGACGGCGAATTGATTACCATCGACACCGCCGACAATAAAATCCTCAGCCGTAAAAAGCTGCTGGATGACGGCAAAGAGCACTTCTTTATCAACATCAGCCTTGATACCACCAGGCAGCGTGCATTTATCACCGATTCTAAAGCGGCAGAAGTGTTAGTGGTCGATACCCGTAATGGCAATATTCTGGCGAAGGTTGCGGCACCGGAATCACTGGCTGTGCTGTTTAACCCAGCGCGTAATGAAGCCTACGTGACGCATCGTCAGGCAGGTAAAGTCAGTGTGATTGACGCGAAAAGCTATAAAGTGGTGAAAACGTTCGATACGCCGACTCATCCGAACAGCCTGGCGCTGTCTGCCGATGGCAAAACGCTGTATGTCAGTGTGAAACAAAAATCCACTAAACAGCAGGAAGCTACCCAGCCGGACGATGTGATTCGTATTGCGCTGTAATAGATATGGCGAGGGTGAAAACGGAAAGAATTGCCTGACTTTTATCACGCCGCATCCGGCACCTTCGTCAGTAGTCTGAATTTGCCCGGCACGTAGCCGGGCAATTTTGCAATTAACTCGATGTTTCAGGCTTAAACACAATTTCCTGTTTTTCTTCATCTTCCTCGACGACTGGCGCAGTGCTGTGAATTTCAGCAACGCGTTTGCGCACACCAAACCAACCTATAACCAGCAGAATACCGATAATCGGCAGCGCCGCGATGGTATAAGTCCCGTTCGGGTAATCGAACGCCATCAGCACCAGGACACTCAGTAAAAACAGTAATGTCAGCCAGGAAGTGAAGGGCGCGCCAGGCAGTTTAAAACTGACATCCGCTGCTTTGCCTTCTTTAATTGCTTTACGCAGGCGCATCTGGCAAACGATGATAAACGCCCATGAAGCGATGATTCCCAGCGACGCGAAGTTCAACACAATCTCAAATACGCGTGACGGCACCAGATAGTTGAGGAATACGCCGACGACATACACAACCAGTGTCGCCAGAATCCCGGCATACGGCACATGCTGACGACTCATTTTCGCCATAAAACTCGGTGCGGAACCGCCCATCGCCATCGAGCGCAGAATACGCCCGGTGCAGTACAGACCTGAATTCAGGCTGGAGAGGGCAGCGGTCAGCACCACAATGTTCATAATGCTGCCGATGTACGGCACACCCAGTTTAGAGAAAAACGTCACAAATGGACTTTGCCCCGCCTGATACGCGCTCCACGGCAATAACATAACCAGCAACACCACGGAGCCGACGTAAAACAGACCAATACGCCAAATCACACTGTTAATCGCTTTAGGCACCATGGTCTGCGGATCTTTACATTCTCCGGCCGCTGTACCCACCATTTCAATGGAGGCAAAAGCAAACACTACGCCCTGAATCAACACCAGCGCAGGCAGCAAACCATGGGGGAAAAAGCCGCCATTATCGGTGATTAAATGAAAGCCAGTGGTGTTGCCATCCAGCGGCTGACCACTACCGAGGAACACTGTACCCACGACCAAAAAGGTTACAATGGCGAGCACTTTAATAAGCGCAAACCAGAACTCCATCTCCGCAAACCATTTCACACCGATCATATTCATGGTGCCAACGATGGTCAGTGCAGCGAGCGCAAAGACCCACTGCGGCACTCCGCCAAACGCGCCCCAGTAATGCATATACAGAGCGACGGCGGTAATATCAACAATCCCCGTCATCGCCCAGTTGATGAAGTACATCCAGCCAGCAACATAAGCGGCCTTCTCACCCAAAAACTCACGGGCATAAGAGACAAAACTGCCACTGGAAGGGCGGTGTAACACCAGCTCACCCAATGCACGCAGAATAAAAAACGAAAACAGGCCGCAGATCAAATAGACCAGTGCCAGTGCGGGCCCCGCCATTTGCAGTCGCGCCCCCGCGCCTAAAAACAAACCCGTACCAATCGCGCCGCCAATGGCGATCATCTGTACCTGGCGATTGCCCATCGCTTTGTGATACCCCTCTTCGTGGGCATTAAGCCAGCGGCGTTTCGCGGCGTGCTGATCTGAAGTGTCGGTGTCGTGTTTACTCATTGCTCTCCCTGATTGCTTTAATGAAAAAGTCATATAAGTTGCCATGAACAATGTTTATTCATCCTGGCGATGATAGTTATCACCATTATTCTTTATGGGTATAAAACTATCGGCGCAGCATCCTACCCGTTATCGATAAACGATGCAAAACATCCCCTTACAATCCTGAAGGGGATTTATACAACTGACGAAAAAATGATAAATCCTTTTGCTGGATAACCTGTGTGCTGTCCTACACTTAATCTTTAAAAGATTGTGAGGGGCATATGATTAAGGTGTATAGCGTACCCGGCTGGGGCTCTACAATCAGTGAGCTGATGCTAACACTGGCTGATATTCCTTATCAGTTCGTTGATGTCAGTGGTTTTGACCACGAGGGAACTTCACGCGATTTATTAAAAACCCTGAATCCGTTGTGTCAGGTTCCGACACTGGCGCTGTAAAAATAACGAGATTATGACGGAGACAGCGGCGATTGCATTGATGGTTCTCGATCGTCGCCCGGACCTTGCGCCACCTCTTGGGCGCGCCGAACGTCAATAGTTTCAACGGCTATTGGTCTGGCTGGTTGCTAATGTCTATCCAACGTTCACTTTCGCCGATTACCCTAAGCGTTGGGCATCTGATGCACCTGAACAGTTAAAGAAGAGTGTAATTGAATATCGCAAATCGCTTTATATCTGGCTGAATTCGCAATTGACTGCTGAACCGTATGTGTTTGGAGAGCAACTAACGCTGGTGGACTGTTATCTCTGCACCATGCGCACATGGGGACCGGGACACGAATGGTTTCAGGATAATGCCCCGAACATTAATGCGATTGTTGATGCTGTATGTCAGATACCGAAATTACAAGAAGTATTAAAAAGGAATGTCATTATTTAACAATAATGCCGGAGGTTAATGTTAATGAATCACTGGCGTAGTTAACTGGATATCCATTTGTTTGCTATGAATAGTAATTAAAGTTGGTACAACTATTTATATGATTGATGTAATTTCGTTTTTTATATGAAATATCAATTTAATATAATCCGAAAATAAAACATCTTTTCGCATGTAGAGAAACATGTCGATATGATAGTGCAGTGCAGATCATGTCATCAGGGTAGGGCGGTAGCGTATTTAATCAGGGAAAGATTACGCAACGCTGCTTTTTTGTACTGAACGATTCTCATTTTATGTTTAAAAATTGAGATACTCCTTATTTCCTGAAGCTGTTTTTCATTGCTTATACATGATCAAATACTCCTTACATAATTAAGGAGAACAAAATGAAACTTAATACACGCCAACAATTTGTATTACTTAAATAGACCAGTGAAGGTACGTATCAGAATATCCGGTGAAGTGATTAATATTTCGTTGAATATTTCTCCGGATTTTTGAAACCTGCTGCTGTAGAAATTCTGAACAGGAGGAATTATGCCTTTAGCAGCCAAACTTACCGACAAAGGCACCCGGCACGACGGTTATTACGAGACCGCCATCACCGCCGGGTCATCCACCGTTTTATCGATGGTCTCCCCGCAGCCCGTCAGGGAGATCCGCTGACGCCGCATGATAAACCGAAGCATCCCCCTCATCCCCGAAAAATCGCCAGAGGCTCGTCAACCGTCTTTATTGACGGCCTGCCCGCCGCCAGAACCGGTGATGCTATTGATTGCGGCGGCGTGGTTATTGGTGGCGGCACGGTAAATATAGGCTGATATGTCTGAGAGGTCATTATGTCCTTAAAAGGTCTTCGCTTTACGCTGGAAGTTGACGGCCAGGAGCCGGACACCTTTGCAGTGGTGAATTTCAGGTTAATCCAGAACCAGTCTTATCCGTTTGTGATGAGTGTGGATGTCGCCAGCGATTCTTTTATGCAGACGGCGGAGATGCTGCTGGAGAAGAACGCGACGCTGACTATCTGGCAGGGCGTCATCCCGCAGCGTTATGTCACCGGCGTGGTGGCGGGTTTTGGCATGCAGGAGAATAACGGCTGGCAGATGCGTTATCACCTGCGTATTGAGCCGCCGTTATGGCGGTGCGGGCTGCGGCAGAACTTCCGCATCTTCCAGCAGCAGGATATCCGGACGATATCGGCCACGTTACTGAACGAGAACGGCGTCACGGAGTGGACGCCGCTGTTTTATGAGGACCATCCGGCGCGGGAGTTCTGTGTGCAGTACGGGGAGTCGGACCTGGCGTTTCTGGCGCGGCTGTGGGCGGAGGAGGGGATTTTCTTCTTTGAGCGGTTTGCGGCGGACAGTCCGGAGCAGAAGCTGACGCTGTGCGACGATGTGGCGGGGCTGTCACAGGCGGGGGAGTTTCCGTTTAACCCGGACACATCGGCAGGAGCGGAGACGGAGTGTGTCAGTATGTTCCGTTATGAGGCGCATGTCCGCCCGTCATCGGTGCAGAGCCAGGATTACACGTTTAAGGTGCCGGACTGGCCGGGGATGTATGAGCAGCAGGGTGAGAGCCTGAACGGACAGCTTGAACAGTATGAAATATTTGATTATCCGGGAAGGTACAAGGATGAACAGCACGGCAAGGATTTCACGCTGTACCGGATGGAGAGCCTGCGCAGTGATGCGGAAAAGGCCACAGGGCAGAGTAATTCGCCGAAGCTGTGGCCGGGGACGCGGTTTACGCTGACGGAGCATCCGCAGAAGATGCTGAATCGTGAATGGCAGGTGGTACAGAGCATTCTGTCAGGAGACCAGCCGCAGGCGCTTCATGGCAGCCAGGGGAGAGGAACCACGCTGGGAAATCAGTTAGAGGTGATACCGGCGGACCGGACCTGGCGTCCACGGGTGCAGAGCAAACCGAAGGTGGACGGGCCGCAGAGTGCGATAGTGACGGGGCCAGCGGGAGAGGAGATTTTCTGCGACGAACATGGTCGGGTACGGGTGAAGTTTCACTGGGACCGTTATCACGGGATGACGGAGGAGAGTTCGTGCTGGGTGAGGGTGTCACAGGCGTGGGCGGGGCCGGGGTTCGGTAACCTGGCGATACCGCGTGTGGGTCAGGAAGTGATAGTGGACTTCCTGAACGGGGACCCGGACCAGCCGGTGGTCATGGGCAGGACGTACCATGAGGACAACCGTTCACCAGGGGACCTGCCGGGGACGAAGACGCAGATGACGATACGGTCGAAGACCTATAAAGGAAGCGGGTTTAACGAGCTGCGCTTTGAGGATGCGACGGATAAGGAACAGGTCTATATCCACGCGCAGAAGAACATGGACACGGAGGTACTTAACGACCGGACGACGGA
>ERZ791927.261-NODE-261-length-59075-cov-25.260742_pt1 | contig 59075 bp, 40 predicted proteins | sample MGYA00510130_ERZ791927 | MGnify/ENA primary metagenome ERZ791927 (study PRJEB30046, sample SAMN00792055) | human gut metagenome | study: EMG produced TPA metagenomics assembly of the A metagenome-wide association study of gut microbiota in type 2...
CCGATCTCATCCGGCGCGAAGTGCTGCGCGTGCAGAGCGGCGAAGCCGACGAGGAAATTCGTGCCGACCGGGAGCGGGAGCAGGCCGAAGAGGAGGCCCGGCAGGAGGAGCAGCGCAAGGAGGAGCGCCGCCGCTCGAACATCTTCTGGCTCCTCTTTTCGGGCAATATTCTGGTTCGGAAAGGAGCCTCGGAATACTATCGTTACATGATTTGCATCGCCGCGATGTTTTTCGTCAGCATCTTCGTAATGTTCACGGCGCTGCACCTCGACATGAAATACTCGCGGCTTTACCGCGAGGTCCAGATGCTGCGCGAGCGCTCGACGCGCCTTCAGGAGCAGCGTTTCCGCCATACGACCCACTCGGCCATCCTCGAAGAGCTGCGCCGACGGGGCATCGACTTGTACGACCCGGTCGTTCCGGGTGAAATTCTCGACGACTGATGAGCAAGATGAAACCGGAAAAATCGCGCATCAAAAGCGACATCCTGCTGCGGGTGAGGTTGCTCTACATCCTCTTCATCCTGGCGGGACTGCTCATCTTCGCACGTCTGGTATGGGTGCAGCTCTTCAGCTCGGAGGTCGCCTACAATGCCGAACGGCTCGCCGGACGCATCTTCACCGAACAGATCATCCCGGCCCAGCGGGGCAACATCCTCACGCGGGACGGAGATCCGCTGGCCACCTCGATCTTCCGCTACCGCGTCGAATTCGATTTCGGCAGCCCGGGGCTCGACTCCGTGCGTACGTTCCACGAACAGAGCGACTCGCTGTCCAAACTACTTGCCGCCTATTTCGGCGACAGATCCGCAGCCGAATACCGTCGCATGTTCCGCACGCAGCATGCCAAACACTACCAGGTAAAATACCGCAAGGACACCCTCGTTCCCCGCTCCGAAGGACGCATCGCCCGCTGGATCGACCGGATTTTGGACCGGGAATTCGTGCCGAAAAAACTCTACGATACCCTGCGCGACCACACTCCCGTCCAAATCTTTCCCCGCGACATCGACTACACCGAATGGGAAACCCTGCGCAAATACCCGCTCCTGAACTGGAACATGGGCATGGTTTACAACCTGCGTGAAAGCGACGAACGCATCTATCCGCAGGGCGAACTGGGGCGCCGCACGATCGGACTGACCGGCGACCGAGGCAACTACGGCATCGAGGCCGTCTATCGCGAAGAGTTGGCCGGCCGCGACGGTCGGGCCACGCGCCAACGCATCGCCCGGGGTTTTTACGGCCGCGTCGTGGACGGCGACAACATCGACCCGATCGACGGACTGGACGTGGTCACGACGCTCGATCTCGATGTGCAGGACGTGGCGAACCGTTACCTGCGCGAACAGCTCGAAGCCCAGAACGCCATCTGGGGTACCACGATCGTGATGGAGGTCCGCACGGGCGAAATCCTCGCCCTCGTGAATCTGGGCCGCACCCCCGGCGGCGGATACGCCGAGCGGGAGAACTACGCCATCGGGCGTAACACGGAGCCGGGCTCGACCTTCAAGCTGGCTTCGATGCTGCTGTTGCTGGACGACGCGGATATGCCGCTGGACCAGACCTACGACACGGGCAACGGACGTGTGGTGAAGGTCGGCGGCATCCGGGTGCAGGATTCGCACGCCGGATTCAACGACATGGATTTCCGCACGGCGGTCGCCCAGTCGTCGAACGTCTATTTCGCCAAGGCGATCTGGGAGCGTTATGCCGACAACAAGGAGCGTTACAGCGACTTCATGAAAAAGCTGCACCTCGACCAAACCGTCGGACTGGAGGCTTTCGGCGAGAAAAAACCGCTCTTTCAGGATTGGAAGGAGGTGCCCGACCCCAACAGTATGCTCGTACGCCGCTCGTTCGGCTATCGTATCAAACTCTCCCCGATCCAGGTCATCACCCTCTACAACACCATTGCCAACGACGGCAAAATGATCTCTCCGATCCTGGTTCGGGAGCTGCGCCGGGGCGACGACGTGGTCGAACATTTCAAGGCCCGAACGCTCGTGGACAAGATATGCTCCGAACGCACGCTGCGCGAGGTCCGCAAACTTCTCGAAAGCGTCGGCACGGAAGGTACGGGTGCTGGATTTTTCCGCGACACGACCCTCTACACCGTAGCGGCCAAGACCGGTACGGCCCAATACGCCGACGACAAGATCGGCTACCGCGACGGCTACTACATCGGCAGCATGGTCGCCTACTTCCCGGCTCACAACCCCCGCTACACGGTGCTCACGACGATCCACACCAAACGGCAGGCCGGCAAATCCTATTACGGCGGCCCGCTCTCGGGTCCGGTGGTCAAGAAGGTCGTCACCTACCTCTACAACCGGGAGCACGACTGGGATCTCTCGCCGGAAAATTCAGGGGAAAAACACTATCCCCGGCGAATCAAAGGCGGCGACATCGCCCAAATCCGCCGCATCGCCGACAAATTCTCGCCCCGCACCTCGTTCGAAGACCGCAAAGGCTGGGGAACGGTACGGATCGACTCCCTCTCGAACGTCACGATCTCGACGCTCGCACAGGACGACCAAACGATGCCCAACGTCGTAGGCATGGGACTCAAAGACGCCCTGTTCCTGCTCGAAAGCCGGGGCCTCAGAGTTTCCTTCTCGGGACGAGGCTCCGTCCAATACCAAAGCATCGCTCCCGGCACGCGGATCTCGCGCGGGGGAGCCGTAACCATAACACTCAAATAAAGAGATGAAACAAATTCAAGAATTAATCAAGGCGACACAGGTGCTCCGCGTGGAAGGCAACTCCGATACACGTGTGAGCAGACTGGCGTATGACTCCCGCCGCATCGCTCCCGGGGACTGCTTCTTCGCCGTGAGCGGCACCCAAAGCGACGGGCACGCCTACATCGACGCGGCCGTCGCCGCCGGAGCGGTCGCCGTTGTCTGCCAGCGGCTGCCCGAACACCTCACCCCGTCGGTCTGCTACGTCGTCGTAGCGGATACCAACGCCGCGATGGCCGACATGGCCGCCGCATTCTACGGCGACCCGAGCCGTCAGCTCAAACTGGTCGGTATCACGGGCACCAACGGCAAAACCACCACCGTCACCCTGCTCTACGACCTCTTCCGGGGGTTGGGCTACAAGGTCGGCCTGATCTCGACGGTCGTTTACTGCATCGACACCGAACGCATCGAATCGACCCACACCACCCCCGACGCCATCCGCCTGAACGAGATGATGGCCCGCATGGTCGAAGCCGGGTGCGAATACTGCTTCATGGAGGTCTCCTCGCACGCCATCGTGCAGGAGCGCATCCGAGGACTGCATTTCACGGGCGGCATCTTCTCGAACATCACCCACGACCACCTGGACTACCACAAGACTTTCGCCGAGTACATCCGCGCCAAGAAACTCTTCTTCGACAATCTCCCGAAGGAGGCTTTCGCGCTGGTGAACATCGACGACCGCAACGGCCGGGTCATGGTGCAAAACACGCGGGCGACGGTCAAGACCCTGTCGCTGCAATTGATGGCCGACTTCCGATGCAAAATTCTCGAGACGCACCCCGACGGCATGGAACTGCGCATCGACGGACGCGAAGTATGGGTCCATTTCCTCGGCCGCTTCAACGCCTACAACCTGCTGAGCGTCTATGCTGCGGCCCTGCTGCTGGGCGCCGACCGCGAAGAGGTGCTCCAAATCATGAGCACGCTGCATCCCGTAAGCGGACGCTTCGAATTCGTACGGGCCGCCGACGGCACCACGGCGATCGTCGATTACGCCCATACGCCCGACGCTCTGGAAAAAGTGCTCCAGACCGTCGAGGAGATCCGCCGCCCGGGACAACAGCTCTTCGTGCTGTGCGGCTGCGGCGGCGACCGGGACAAGACCAAACGCCCCGAAATGGCGCAGATCGCCGTAAAATACGCGACCACCGCAATCCTCACTTCGGACAACCCCCGCCACGAAGATCCCGACGCGATCCTCGACGACATGGTCGCAGGACTCGCCCCGGGTGACCGCTACCTGCGGATCGCCGACCGCGCCGAAGCCATCCGCACGGCCGCGATGCTCGCCAAGCCGGGCGACATCCTCCTGCTGGCCGGCAAGGGACACGAAACGTATCAGATCGTCGGCGACGTAAAAAACCATTTCGACGACAAGGAGGAGGCTCTCCGTGCCTTCGCCCTCTACGCTAAAAATTAACCTGCGACATGCTCTATCATCTTTTCAAATATTTCGACAACGTTCACAACCTGCCCGGCGCAGGTATGTTCCAGTACATTTCGTTCCGCGCGGCGGCAGCCATCATCATCGCCCTGCTGATCGTCATCGTCTTCGGACGCAACATCATCAACTTCCTGCGCCGCAAACAGATCGGTGAGGAGATCCGCGATCTGGGGCTCGAAGGACAACTCCAGAAGAAAGGCACGCCCACGATGGGCGGCGTAATCATCCTGCTGGCCATTCTCATCCCCGTACTGCTTTTCGGACAGCTCGACAACGTCTATATCCAACTGATGCTGGTTTCGACGATCTGGCTGGGGCTGATCGGCTTTCTGGACGACTACATCAAAGTCTTCCGCCACCACAAAGAGGGGCTCAAAGGGCGTTTCAAGATCGTGGGACAGGTCGGCCTGGGCATTATCGTAGGTACGACCATGTGCTTCTCGCCCGACATCGTCGTCCGGGAAAAGACGACCGAACCGGTCGAAACGATCTACCTCGACGAACACGGCCGAACCATCGCCGACCACATCCAGCGGCGCATCGTCAGCTCCGAGAGCCGTCAGACGACCCAGACCACGATTCCCTTCGTCAAGGACAACGAATTCGATTACAGCTGGCTCACGGGCGGCAACCGCACCCTCACTTGGATTCTCTACGTCGTCGTGGCGATCCTGGTGGTCACGGCCGTTTCGAACGGCGCCAACCTCACGGACGGACTCGACGGCCTGGTGACGGGGGTATCGGCCCCGATCGTACTGGTGCTGGGCATCCTGGCCTATCTCTCCGGACACATCGTCTATGCCGACTACCTGAACATCATGTACATTCCGGGCAGCGGCGAACTGGTCGTCTTCGCAGCGGCGCTGGCCGGTGCGCTGGTCGGCTTCCTCTGGTACAACAGCTTCCCGGCACAGATCTTCATGGGCGATACCGGCTCGCTCTCCATCGGCGGCATCATCGCCGTCTTCGCTCTCTGCATCCGCAAGGAGCTGCTGCTGCCCCTTCTCTGCGGCATCTTCCTGGTCGAGAGCCTCTCGGTCATGCTTCAGGTGAGCTACTTCAAATACACCAAACGCAAATACGGCGAAGGACGCCGCATTCTGCTCATGTCCCCCCTGCACCATCACTACCAGAAACAGGGTTTCTTCGAAACCAAGATCGTCACCCGTTTCTGGATCGTGTCGCTGCTGCTGGCGGCCATTACCCTGGTAACGCTTAAAATCCGATAACCCCATGAAAAAAATAGTTGTCCTGGGCGGCGGCATCAGCGGCTACGGCTCCGCGATCCTCGCCAAGAAGAAAGGATTCGACGTTTTCCTCTCCGACAAGGGGCGGATCGCCGACCGCTACAAAGCCAAACTGGACCAGTGGCAGGTCCCCTACGAGGAGGGGCACCACTCCGAAGAGCGGATCCTCGCGGCGGACGAGGTCGTCAAGTCGCCCGGCATTCCGGACAAGGCGCCGCTGATCGTCAAACTCCGCGAAGCGGGCATTCCGGTCATCTCCGAAATGGAGTTCGCGGGCCGCTACCTGGGTAAGGCCCGGACGATCTGCGTCACCGGCTCGAACGGCAAGACGACTACTACGTCGCTCATCTACAAGATCCTGCGCGACGCCGGCTACAACGTAGCCCTCGGCGGCAACATCGGCGAGAGTTTCGCCTACTCGGTCGCTACCGGCGATTACGACTGGTACGTACTGGAGTTGAGCTCGTTCCAGCTCGACGGCATGTTCCGGTTCCGCGCCCATATCGGCGTGCTGACGAACATCACGCCCGACCACCTCGACCGTTACGACTACTGTTTCCAGAACTACGTGGATGCCAAGATGCGCATTACGCAGAACCAGAATTCGCGCGACTTCTTCATCTATTCGGGCGACGACGAGGTGATCTGGCAGCAGTTGCCCAAATACGACCTGCGGATGAAGCAGCTCCCCTTCGCGGCCAAAAACGCCGTGGCGAGCGGCGCAGGCGATGCGTTCCTTCTGGACGGAAAATTCACCGCAACTGTCGGCCGGGAGTCGGTGGAGATCGACACGACCAAAATGCGGATTCCCGGGCTGCACAACGCTTATAATGCTATGGCGGCGGCGCTCGCAGCGCTCGCGGCCGGAGTATCCCCGATCCGCATCCGCAGCTCCATCTACGACTTCGCGCCGGTGGAACACCGGCTCGAACCCGCCGGAGAGATCGGCGGCGTGGCCTACATCAACGACTCGAAAGCCACCAACGTCGATTCCACGTGGTACGCACTGGAGAGCATGAAACGTCCCGTAGTCTGGATCGCAGGCGGTACGGACAAAGGCAACGACTACGAGCCGCTCAAGCGGTTCGCCCGCGAAAAAGTGCATACGCTCGTCTGCATGGGCATCGACAACCGCAAGCTGGTCGAAAGTTTCACGGGCATAATTCCCGAAATCATTTCGACCGATTCGCTCGACGCGGCGATGCAGGCGGCCCGCAAAGCTTCCCGTCCGGGCGACGTGGTGTTGCTTTCACCGGCCTGTGCGAGCTTCGACCTCTTCAAAAATTACGAAAACCGGGGCGAACTGTTCAAACAGTGGGTCGCCGAACACGCGAAATAATAAGATGGAAGCGGAAAAACAGACGGAGAAAACGGCCGGCAATCCGAACACAGAGGGTACGACTGTGCAGACCGACGCACCCGGACAGGAGCCCGGCATGAAACTCTTCGCCGGGGACAAGGTGCTGTGGATCATTATCGCGGCACTGGCCGTCATTTCCGTACTGGTGGTCTATTCCTCGACGGCGAAGATGGCCTACGATGCGCATACGGCTCGTTCGACGGCCCACTTCCTGCGCCAACAGCTGCTGATCCTTTTCGTCTGCATTCCGCTGATCATCATCGTACACAAGATCAACTCCCGGATATACAACCACCTGGCGCTGGTCGCCTATGCAGGCAGCGTTCTGCTGACGCTGGCCGTCTATTTCATCGGCGCCACGACCAACGGCGCCGCCCGCTGGATTCCGCTCGGTCCTTTCCAGTTCCAGCCTTCGGAAGCACTCAAGGTCGCCACCGTACTGTTTCTGGCCCGGCAGCTCGCCGGCCGGCAGAGCGTGATCGACAAATTACGGATCATCCCCTCGCTCAACCCGCTGCAGTGGAAGCGCCCCGACCAGCGCAAAATCTGGCGCGAGGGCACGTGGCCCATCCTGGCCCCCGTCCTGCTCTCCTGTGTAGTGATCTTCCCGGCCCACACCTCGTCGGCCGTGCTGGTCTTCTTCGCCTCGTGGGTGATGATGCTTATCGGACGGGTGAGGATCGGTGAACTGATGAAACTGCTGGGCCTGGCCTTCGCCGCCGTAATGCTGGCCGGCCTGCTGAATCTGGGCCGCAGCGAAACGGCCGGCGGCCGCGTGGAAACCTGGATCGACCTCTGGACCAAGCCCCAAACCGAAAAGCCGATCGACCAGCTGACCGACACCGAGCGTTCGATGATCGCCATCCACAACGGCGGCATCCTGGGCGAAGGCGCCGGACAGAGCGCCATGCGCATAGAGATGATCCACCCGGAAAGCGATTACGCCTACGCCTTTTTCGTCGAGGAGTACGGTATCGTCCTGGCGCTGCTGCTGCTGTTGCTCTACCTGTGGATCTTCTTCCGTGCCATCGAAATTTTCCGACGGTGCGGCACGGCATTTCCGGGTCTGCTGGTCCTGGGATTGGCCCTGTTGATTACCTGCCAGGCGCTGCTGCACATCATGGTAACGGTAAACCTGATTCCCGAAACGGGACAAACCCTGCCGCTCATCTCACGCGGCGGCTCCTCGACGATCTTCACGGCTATCGCCCTGGGCATGATCTTGAGCGTCAGCCGACAGAACGACGAACAATCGCACGACATGCCCAAATCGGAAAGCATCTATGAGAAATAGCCCGCGACACTTCCCCACCGAAACCGCCGTTCCCGAGGGATCGATGCAACTACCGACCTCCGGTTCGAAGACCGTCGAACAACCCGCAGCCGCACACTACCGGCTTCGGCTCTGTTCCGACATCCTGTCCCGAATCGTCAGCACAACGGAAAATCCGAATCTGCCGGAGCCACCGAGCCTTCCGACATCGGATTTTGCCTGTACGATATAATTGAAAAAACGAAATGGAAGCGATCAGATTAGACAAATACCTCTGGGCCGTACGCATCTTCAAGACCCGCAGCAACGCGGCCGAAGCCATCCGCCAGAACCGGGTGCTGGTGAACGACGCCTACGCCAAACCTTCGCGCGAAGTGCGGATCGGCGACCGAATCGCCGTCAAACGGATGCCCGTGACCTATCTCTTCGAAGTCGTGGGCTACGTGTCGAGCCGCCAGCCGGCCAAGAACGTCCCCGACTACTGTCGCAACATCACTCCACAATCGGAACTCGACAAGCTCAACATCCCCCGCGAAACGGTCTTCGTCTTCCGCGACCGGGGTACGGGACGTCCGACCAAAAAGGAGCGGCGCGAACTGGACAACCTTATGGAGGAGATATATTTGGAAGAAGAGGAAGAGTAACCAAAGAAATATAATACTTATCGGACAATAATTCCATTCAAACGAACTTTTTTTTCACAATAATGTTATTTTTGCAGTATGGGAAACGGCAGAAACCTTCAACTTAAATAAAAATACCATTATGAAAAAATCTTTACGTTTTTAATCGGTTTGTCCCTGTGGACCTTGACTGCGACAGCACAAGAACCGGTCGCCGAAACGACCTCTCCCGTTGCGACGGAAACGGATTCGCTGCAGCGGGTCGTCGATGACCTATCCCAGCAATTACGGCACCAAAAGAACGAGGAACTCGATCGCAAAATATGGAAAAACAGGTCCAAGTACTTCAACCTCGGTTACGTAAAACAATCGCTCGTATTCAAGGATTTCGGCGACGAGAAGCTGAAAAACGATTTCGGCGTGTTGATCAGTTGGGGTAAAACCTATTACCTGCACAAAAAACCGTTGCTCGGAATGTTGAAATTCGGTCTGGACTGGAGCTGGGTCGATCTGAACTATTCGAAATACACGATCTCCGAATCGGAAGAGCCGGGTTCGGGTTCCGTCGGCGACATTATGGATGAAACGATCGACATCGGCAATCATCAACTGGAATACGGCATGCAGGTCGGTCCTTCGATTACGATCAACCCGGTTCACGAACTGAAAATCAGCCTCTATTTCCAACTCACGCCCTCCTACTCGATGATGTACCTCGACGATAGTTTCAACTCCAACTTCGCCCTGTTCTACAGCTTCGGCGGATCGGTGGCCTGGAAAGTGATTTCGGTCGGCGTGGAAGGTCGCTGGGGCCAGGCCAAATACAATGGATTCTCACTCGAAGATGCAGACCTGGAGGGCATCTCATCGACCAAAACGAAACTGAAAACCAACTCCGTCCGTTTCTACGTCGGATTCCGCTTCTAAAAAGCGCCGACCGCAATAACGAAGAAACGCGCCGCTGAATATCAGCGGCGCGTTCTTTGTGTTGAGCTACCTGGATTCGAACCAAGAATAACAGGACCAGAATCTGTTGTGTTACCATTACACCATAGCTCAATGTCCTTTCGGTGATGCAAAAGTAGAACTTTATTTTTCAACTGCAAAGAAAATTCCGAAAAAAATTTATACTTTTGTTCATAACCCCTTTCGGGAAAAACGGCCTGCAAAAGTAAAACAACACATAAATCAACCAATTATGGGAATCAAATTCCGTCTTATCGTCATGAACTTCCTGCAGTACGCGATCTGGGGTTCGTGGCTCATTTCGCTGGGCGCCTACCTCGGCGGAGGACTTCAGTTCACAGGGTTGCAAATCGGCAGTTTCTTCGCTACGATGGGTATCGCATCGCTCTTCATGCCGGCCCTCATGGGTATCATCGCCGACCGCTGGATCCCCGCGCAGAAGCTGCTGGGCATCTGCCAGCTCATCAGCGCCGGGTTCCTCGTCGCAGCCGCCTCGCAAACCGCCTACGGACCCCTGTACACCTGCATGTTGATGAGCGTCATGTTCTACATGCCCACCATCGCCCTCTCGAACTCGGTGGCCTACAATGCCCTCGACCTGGCGAAACTCGATGCCGTGAAGCACTTCCCGCCCATCCGGGTCTGGGGCACGGTCGGCTTCATCGCCGCCATGTGGTTCGTCGATCTGGTTCAGATAGGCGGCGTACAGATCAAACTGACCTATTGGCAACTGTACGTTTCGGCCATCCTCTCCCTGATTCTCGCAATCTACTCCTTCACGCTGCCGGGCTGTGCCGTCAGCCATGCCCGGAAAAGCCAATCGTGGATCGACACGCTCGGACTCCGCGCATTCGCTCTCTTCAAGGAGAAACGCATGGCGATCTTCTTCATCTTCTCGATGCTGCTGGGCGCCGCTCTTCAGATTACCAATGCCTTCGGCGACAGTTACATTCAGAACTTCGGCACGATGCCCCAATACGCCGACTCGCCCATCGTGCGCCACTCGGTAATCCTGCTCTCGCTCTCGCAAATGTCCGAAACATTCTGCATCCTGCTGATTCCCTTCTTCCTGCGACGCTTCGGCATCAAATGGGTGATGCTGATCTCGATGCTGGCCTGGGTGCTCCGCTTCGGATTCTTCGGTATCGGCAATCCGGGATCGGGTGCCGTTTTCCTGATCCTCTCGATGATCGTTTATGGGGTCGCATTCGACTTCTTCAACATTTCGGGCTCGCTTTTCGTCGAAAAGGAAACTACCCCCGACATCCGTTCCTCGGCACAGGGTGTCTTTATGATCATGACCAACGGACTCGGTGCTTTCTTCGGCTCCTACGCGGCAGGTGCGGTAGTCGATGCTTTCGGCTGGCCCGAATCATGGTATATCTTTGCGGGTTACGCGCTGGTCGTCGCCATCGTCTTCGCAATGGTCTTCCGCTACAAACACAAGCCCGAAGAGATGGGGGCCGTAAGCCACTAACAAGCAATCCCCGTCACAACAAACGGCCGGAAACTATCACGTTCCGGCCGTTTTCATTTATAATTCAAAGTTCTCAACGCATCAGCACCGAGCTATCCCCGTAACTCAAAAAACGGAAATCGTGCGTGAGGGCGTAGTCGTAAATCCGATGCCAATCATCTCCCACGTAAGCCGACACCAACAACAGCAACGTCGATTTGGGCTGGTGGAAGTTCGTGACGATATTGCGCACGATCCGGAAACGGTATCCCAGCGGCGTAATCATGATCTGCGTGGCGGCCTTGAGTTTCTCGATCCCCTCACGAACCATATAGTCTGACAGTACCTGCAATGCTTCGCGGCCTGTAAACACCTCGGGCAAGTCGTACAACTCCCACTGCCCGATCACGCGGCTCGCATCGGGCGCACCCGAAGTACGGATCCGCCACGCCAGCGCCGTCAAAGACTCCAGCGTTCGGACGGAAGTGGTACCTACCGCCGTAATATTATCCCACTTCTCCAGCAGCCGCTCCACGCTGCTTCGACGGATCTCGAAATGTTCCGTATGCATCGGATGCGCCGCCGCATCGCGGTCTTTCACGGGCAGAAATGTTCCGGCCCCCACGTGCAGGGTCACCTCTTCGAACGAAAACCCCTGCGTCCGCATCCGCTCGATCAACTCCGGTGTGAAGTGCAGGCCGGCCGTCGGAGCGGCCACGGAACCTTCGAATTTCGAATAGACGGTCTGGTAACGGGTATTGTCGATCTCCTGACTCTCGCGGTTCAGGTAAGGCGGGATCGGAATCCGGCCCAGATGTTCCAGCAGTTGTCCGAACGTCAGATCAGCCGTCCATTCGAAGCGGACGATCTGCTCGCGGCCGCCCTCGCCCTCACGCCAGGCCAGCATCCGTTCCGCGCGACCTTCATATTCGAAATCGATCACCAGCGGGCCGTCTTTCCATTTTTTGAGGTTGCCCACGATGCAGCTCCAGCGGCACGAACCTTTCACGGCGAACGCCCGCTCGTAATCCGCCGGATCGTACGGTTCGAGGCAGAATACCTCGATCCGGGCCCCCGAAGGTTTGTGCATGATGATCCGCGCCCGGATCACCTTGGTATTGTTGAACACCAGCAGGGTCCCCGCAGGCAGTATATCGCCGATGTCGCGGAAGCGGCGCTCCGAGATTTCTCCCCGTTCGTAAACAAGCAGCTTCGATGCCGAACGCTCCTCGAGCGGATACTTGGCGATCCGCTCGTCGGGCAGGTCGTAGTCGAAACGGTCTATGTCGATATGTCTTTCCATTTTCAGCATATAACGGGCACAAAATTAACAAAAATCCCGGTCTTTACGGAAAAGATACCCGGTTTAGACCAGCAAATAAATTTGGCGCTGCGCTCGGCTTTCACTATCTTTATCTCACAAAACTTTGATTTAGATAGGAGGCGCCTCGGCAACGCTCAAATAAATTTGGCGCTGCGCTCGGCTTTCACTATCTTTGCATCAGATAGAAGACGGTTCGGACAAGCTCGAACGAGTTCGGCTCGTCGTTCCCTTTTGCTATCTTTACAAAAAATTTCGCTCTGATAGGCTGCATCCGGATATAAGTCGGCTCGATCCGGCTTCATCGCACGCCAGCACTATCTCGGCCTGTCCAATCGCTGAAAACCATGAAAACCGATTTTCTGGTCATCGGATCCGGCGCCGCCGGACTGAGTTTCGCCCTCAAAGCCGCAGAACACGGCCACGTTACACTGGTAACGAAAGGGAAAATGGACGAGTGCAACACCAACTATGCCCAGGGAGGCATCTGTTCGGTGACCTATGCGCCCGACACGTTCGAAAAACATATTCACGACACCCTGGTCTGCGGTGCCGGCAAATGCGACCCCGCAGCCGTCGAACTGGTAGTTCGCCGGGCCCCGGAGCTGATCCGCGACCTGATCGCCTGGGGCACGAAATTCGACAAGACACCCGACGGACGCTTCGAACTCAACCGCGAAGGCGGACATACCGAACATCGTATCCTCCACCACGAGGACCTCACGGGCGCTGAGATCGAACGGGCCCTGATAACCTCGGTACGCAAGCACCCCAACATCACGGTTCTCGAACACCATTTCGCCATCGACCTGCTGACACAGCACCACCTGGGCGAATTCGTCACCCGCCACACGCGCGGCCTGGCCTGCTTCGGAGCTTACGTGCTGAACCTGGAGAGCAACGAGATCGAAACCGTGCTGGCCAAATTCACCGTCGTCGCTGCGGGCGGCTGCGGCAACGTCTATTCTTCGACGACCAATCCGAGCGTCGCCACAGGCGACGGCATCGCCATGTGCCACCGCGCCAAGGCCATCACCGAAAACATGGAGTTCATCCAATTCCACCCCACCTCGCTCTACCATCCGGCCGAAAAGCCCAATTTCCTCATCACGGAGGCGATGCGGGGTTACGGCGCGATCCTGCGTCTGCAAAACGGCGAAGAGTTCATGGACAAATACCACCCGATGAAATCGCTCGCACCGCGCGACGTGACGGCCCGGGCCATCTATACCGAAATGACCCGCCGGGGCGAGGACTTCGTCTATCTCGACGTGCGGCACAAAGATCCGGAGCAGACGCGCCGGCATTTCCCGAACATCTATGAAAAATGCCTCTCGCTCGGCATCGACATCACCCGCGACCTGATCCCCGTCACACCGGCGGCACACTACTGTTGCGGCGGCGTAAAGGTCGATCTCAACGGCGAAACCTCGATCCGACGGCTCTATGCCCTGGGAGAAACCTCCTGCACGGGGCTGCACGGCGCCAACCGGCTGGCTTCGAACTCCCTGATCGAAGCGGTCGTCTATGCCGACCAAGCCGCCAAACACGCCACCTCCCGGCTCTCCTCGGTCGAAATCCAGGAGGGTATTCCCGACTGGGATTTCGAAGGCACCCAGCACACCGAAGAGATGCTGATGATCATCCAGTCCAAACGCGAGATGCAGGCCATCATGTCCAACTACGTCGGCATCGTCCGCTCGAATCTCTCGCTCGAACGCGCCCTGCGCCGCCTGTCGATCATCTACGAAGAGACCGAAGAGCTACACAACAAGATCAAGCCCAATCGCGAGCTGTGCGAACTGCGCAACATGATCGCCGTGGCCTACCTGGTCATCAAACAAGGCAGCGCATTGAAAGAGTCGGTCGGCTGCCACTACAACTCCGACTACCCCAAACCGGACAATAAATAATCTGCAAGAGAACTCACCCACAATCTTTATTACCGTTTATGACCTTACAGGAAGAGATCACCCGCCGGCGGACGTTCGCCGTCATCGCGCACCCGGACGCCGGTAAAACGACCCTGACCGAAAAACTGCTGCTCTTCGGCGGCGCCATCCACGTCGCGGGAGCGGTCAAAAGCAATAAAATCAAGAAGGGAGCCACCTCCGACTTCATGGAGATCGAACGTCAGCGCGGTATTTCGGTCGCTACGTCCGTCATGGGCTTCGAATACCAGGGCCGCAAGATCAACATTCTCGATACCCCGGGCCACGAAGACTTCGCCGAAGATACCTACCGCACGCTGACGGCGGTGGACTCCGTAATCATCGTCATCGACGGCGCCAAGGGCGTCGAGTCCCAGACCCGCAAGCTGATGGACGTCTGCCGCATGCGGCAGACCCCGGTGATCGTCTTCGTCAACAAGCTCGACCGCCCCTGCAAGGATCCCTTCGACCTGCTGGACGAAATCGAGAAGGAACTCCGCATCCGGGTACGTCCCCTCTCATTCCCGATTTCGAGCGGCGACACCTTCAAGGGCGTTTACAACATCTACGAGAAGAACCTCACGCTCTTTACGAGCGACGAACGGCAGACGGCCGACGCTTCGACCGTAGAGATCAACGACCTCGCCTCGCCCGAACTGGACGAATACATCTCCGAACGCTACGCCAAGCAACTGCGCGAAGACACCGAACTGGTCGAAGGCGTGTACGACGCTTTCGACCGCGACGCTTACCTGCGGGCTGAGCTGGCCCCGGTCTTCTTCGGCTCGGCGGTCAATAATTTCGGCGTGAAGGAGTTGCTGGAGTGTTTCATCCGCATCGCCCCCTCGCCGCGCCCTGCGCCGACCGAAACCCGGATCGTGGAGCCTGCCGAGGAGAAAATGACAGGCTTCGTCTTCAAGATCCACGCCAACATGGATCCGAACCACCGCGACCGCATCGCCTTCCTGAAGATCTGCTCCGGCACGTTCGAACGTAACAAGAATTTCCTGCACGTGCGCAGCGGCAAACAGATGAAATTCTCCTCGCCGACGGCTTTCATGGCCGAGAAAAAGTCGATCATCGACTTCGCCTACCCGGGCGACATCGTCGGCCTGCACGACACGGGCAACTTCAAGATCGGCGACACCTTCACCGAAGGCGAAAAGCTCAAATTCACAGGCATTCCCTCCTTCGCACCCGAACAGTTCCGTTATATCGAGAATGCCGATCCGCTGAAATTCAAGCAACTGGCCAAAGGCATCGATCAGCTCATGGACGAAGGCGTGGCGCAGCTCTTCACCTCGTCGCTCAACGGCCGCAAAATCATCGGCACGGTGGGCGCCCTGCAATTCGAGGTGATCGAATACCGCCTGGCGCACGAATACAACGCCGCCTGCCGCTGGGAGCCGATCTCCATCTACAAAGCCTGCTGGATCGAGAGCGACAACGCCGAGCAGCTGGCCGACTTCAAACGGCGCAAACATACGAACATGGCCATCGACAAGCACGGCCGCGATGTATTTCTGGCCGACACCAGCTATGCCCTGGCCCTGGCGCAGGAAAACTTCAAGGACATCAGATTTTACTTCACCTCGGAGTTCTGATCCCGTTACAAGCAAGTTCTGATCCCGCCAGCAATCATCAAAATATAAACCACCCGTGCTACCATTGCACGGGTGGTTTTATTGTCAAAATAACTACTCTTCCCCGCACAAACGATTCGCGCGACATACCACATCCGTTCTCGATCGTCCCGGTCTTCTATACACTCACACGAAAAGGGCTGCCTCTGTAGGCAGCCCTTTCGATTTTCAGGATGGGAAACCCACGCCGACAACAACTCTATTTTTCGAGCCCCATCTTTTCGATCAGAGCCTTGGTTTCGGGCTTGTGTCCCCGGAAATTCACATAGAGCGTCATCGGATGTTCGTGACCGCCCTTCGAGAGAATTTCGCGGCGGAAAGCCTCCGCCACTTCGGGATTGAAAATACCCTTCTCCTTGAACAGCGAGAAGGCATCGGCCGCCAGCACCTCGGCCCACTTGTAACCGTAATAGCCCGCAGCATATCCGCCGGCAAAAATGTGGCTGAAAGCCGGCGACATCGCAGCACCCTCGACAACCGGGAGTACCTGAGCCGGAGCCATCGCCGTCCGTTCAAACAGTTCGACATCGCCCTCGAACGGCTTGTCGATCGAATGCCATGCCATGTCGTTGAGCCCGTACAGCAACTGGCGGACATTGAAATAAGCCGCCTGATAGTTCTCTGCGGCGACGATCTTGGCAATCAGGTCGGCAGGAATCGGTTCTCCGGTCTTGTAATTCACGGCCCACAAGTCGAGGAACTCTTTCTCGGTCGCCCAATTCTCCATGATCTGCGAAGGCAGCTCGACGAAATCCTGATATACGTGCGTACCGCTGATCGACTCGTGCTCTCCCTCCGAAAGAATGGCGTGCAGCGCGTGTCCGAACTCATGCAGGAAAGTTTCGAATTCACTGAAAGTAAGCAGTGAAGGAGTCGTATCGGTCGGCTTGGTGAAGTTCATCACCAGCGACACCAGCGGGCGGGTTTCGTGTTCCTCGACGATTGAAACGCTCCGGAACTCGGTTTCCCAAGCCCCGCCGCGTTTGGTAGCCCGGGGGAAGAAGTCGAGGTAAAGTTCCGCCAGGAAGCGACCGTCCTTGTCGGTCACGTCGTAAGCCGTCACCTCGGGATGATAGACCGGGACTTCGGGATTCGGCGTGAAATTAAGGCCGTAGAGCTTATTGGCAAGCAGGAATACCCCCCGCTTCACACTGTCCAACTGCAAGTAAGGCTTCACCAACTCCTCGTTGAGCTCGTATTTCTCATGGCGGTACTTCTCCGAGTAATAAGCCATATCCCAGGGCATGACCTCGCCTTCGAAACCCTGCGAGCGGGCATACTCCCCGATCGTATTGTAATCCTTCACGGCATACTCCTTGGTCTGGGCAAGCAATTCATCCAGGAAAGCATTGACCGTCTGCGCGTTTTCAGCCATTCGGTCGGCCAGCACGTAATCGGCGTACGTCGGATACCCCAACAGGTTGGCGATCTTCAAACGCAGATTGACCATCCGCTTGATGTTCTCCGTATTGTCGAACTCACCGCCCAAGCAGAGGGAGTTGCTGGCTCTCCAAAGCTTCTCCTTCAGCTCGCGGTTGGTCGAATACTCCATGAAAGGGACGTAACTCGGCGCCTGAAGCGTCACCGTCCATCCCTGCTCGCCACGGGCCTTGGCTTCGGCGGCCATACCGTCCCGCACGAAATCGGGAAGCTCGGCCACCTGCGCCGGATCCGTGATATTGATCGTAAAGGCATTCGTGGCAGCCAGCACATTGTGGCTGAACCGGAGCGAAAGCTCCGAAAGTTCGGTCGAATATTGCCGGTACAGTTCCTTGTCCTCATCGGAAAGGTTCGCACCGCTGCGCACGAAACCGTTATAGGTTTCCTCCAGCAATTTCTTGTCCTCTTTCGAAAGGAACCACCCCGGATGTTCATAGACGGCCTTCACACGCTCGAAGAGCTGCGGGTTGAGCGATATGTCGTTGGACAGGGCCGTCAATTTGGGCTGTACGTTCTCGGCCACCTGCTGCATCTCGGGCGTAGCATCCGCTTCGAGCAGGTTGAAAAAAATACCTTCGACCCGCGAAAGCAGCCGGCCCTGACGATCGAGCGCCACGATCGTATTATTGAAGGTCGGCTTGGCTGGATTGTTTACGATCGCGTCGATTTCGGCACGCGACACAGCGATCGCGGCATCGAACGCCGGTTCGTAATCGGACACCCGGATCCGGTCGAACGGCGGGGTTTCGTGCGGCGTATTCCACTCCGCGAGCAAGGGGTTGTTCGTATCAATTTCAGGCAGCTGGGCAACGGGCATCGTATGGTCCGCGCATCCGGCTGCCAAAGCGGTTAAAAATGTCATAACAATCTTTTTCATCGGTTAAATTAGATTTTAGGCTTTTCATTCGGTTCGAGGGTCACGACGGGCACGGCAAGGCTGTCGGCAGGTTCTTCGGGCAGCTCCTCCATCAGGCCACAGGCCACGAGCATCGCCCGTTTATCAGGATCGGCCCCGCGAAAATCCCGGTAGAGGGTCATACCGTCCGCCGAACCGCCCCGAGAAAGCAGCGTCCGGAATTTCCGGGCGGTCGCACGGTCGAATACGTCGCCGGTCTGTTCGAAGGCCCGGAAAGCGTCTTTGTCGAGGACCTGCGCCCAGATATAGAAATAGTATCCCGACGCATAGCCCCCATCGAAAATATGCAGGAAATAGGGATAGCGGTAGCGGGGCTGTATCTGCGGGATCAATCCCCGGCGACCGTACACGGCATCGGCTTCGAACTCGTTCACATCGAAAGGTTCGTACTCCGTAATAGCGTGAATATCCATATCGGTAAGAGCGGCAGCTACCAGTTCGGTGACAATGAAGCCCTGGTTGAACTTGCCGCTTTCGCGGATGCGCTTGATCAAGCGTTCGGGAATCACCTCTCCCGTCGTATAATTGATCGCATAGTGGCGCAGCACTTCGGGTTCGGTCGCCCAATTCTCCATGATCTGCGAAGGGAGCTCCACGAAATCGCCCTCCACCCTGCCGAGCGACCGATATTTCACGTCGGCGAAAAGCGCATGCAGCCCGTGCCCAAACTCATGAAAAAGGGTCTGGACCTCATCGAGCGTAAGCAGCGAAGGCGTCAATTTGGTCGGCGGAGTAAAATTGCATACGATGGCGACCACAGGAGCGATGCGTTCGTCGCCTTCGTAGCGCTGGCTGCGGAACGCGGTACACCACGCACCGCTGCTCTTGCCGCTGCGCGGAAAAAAGTCGAAATAGAGCACGCCCAAATGAGTCCCGTCCACGTCGAGCACCTCATATACCGAGCAATCCTTGTGGTAAACCGGTGCGACCAACGGACGGAACGTAATCCCGTAAAGCCGGTTCGCCAGCGAAAAAGCGCCTTCCCGAACATTTTCGAGCGAAAAATAGGGCCGCAGCGTAGCATCGTCGAGCGCATATTTGTCCTTGCGCACCTTTTCGGCGTAATACCACCAATCCCAGGGTTCGAACGTCGCCCCCGGCACATCCCGCTGCAACATCGTATTCATCTCGGCCATCTCTTCCTTGGCGCGATCGAGCGCCGGCGTCCACACTTCGTTCAACAACTCATAAACGGCAGCGGGCGTTCCGGCCATCTCATCGGCCGTCACATAAGCCGCATAGGAGGGATAGCCCAGCAAGCGGGCTTTCTCGTTACGCAGGCGGGCGAAATCGTTCACCAGAGAGCGGTTATCGTACTCGCTGCCTTCGTTGCAACGGTCGATATATGCTTTGTACAACTGCTCCCGCAAGTCGCGCTGAGTAGAATACGTGAGAAACGGAATCCGGCTGGGAGCGTCGAGCGTAACGACCCACGCATCGTTCAATCCCAACTCCGCAGCCTTCTCCCGGGCCATCCCCTGCACGCTTGCAGGCAGCCCGTCGAGCTGTTTCTCCGTCAGTTTCAACATAAAATCATTCGTCGCCCGGAGGACATTATTGCCGAATTTCACGGGCAGCAGCGCCAATTCGCCGTTAATTTGACGCAACCGCTCCTTCTGCTGCGGATCGAGCAGCGCTCCCGCCCGCACGAACTTACCGTAAATCTTCTCCACCAGGCGCGTCTGCACGGCATCGAGGCCGAGGCTGCCGCGACGGTCGTAAACGGCTTTGATCTTGTCGAAAAGCACCTCGTCGAGCAGAATATTGTCCCGATGGGCGGCCAGCAACGGCATCGCCTGCTCTTTCGCCGCCAATAACTGATCGTTCACGTCGGCCGAACAGAGCATGTTGAAAACCAGCCCCACCTGCTCCAGCATCAAACCCGAACGGTCGTAAGCCAGAATGACATTCTCGAAAGAGGGCTGATCGCCGTTGGATTTGATAGCGTCGATCTCGGCTTCCTGAATCGACATCGCCCGCTGGAAGGCAGGCAGAAAGTGTTCGGGCCGGATCCGGTCGAAAGGAGGCACGCCGTAGGGCGTTTCCCACTCCTCGAAGAACGGATTCTCCGCCACCTCTTTACGCTGGTTGCATCCCGTAGTCATAAGCAGAATCAATGAAATTAAAAATAAAGAATATCGCTTCATCGGTTCGTTGGATTTTATTTACCTTTGCAAAGGTAAACAATTTATAAAAAATGCAACTGTTTTACGCCCCCGATATCGTTCCTCCGGAATATACGCTCAGCGAGGAAGAGTCGAAACACTGCATCCGCGTGCTTCGCATGGCCTGCGGCGAAGAGCTGCACATCACCGACGGCCGCGGTAACCTCTACCGCTGTGAAATCGTGGACGACAATCCCAAACGCTGCCGGGTGCGGGTGCGCGACACCAACAGCGAATTCGGCAAGCTGCCCTACCGCCTGACGATGGCCGTCGCCCCGACGAAAAACAACGACCGGTTCGAATGGTTCCTCGAAAAAGCCACGGAAATCGGGGTCGCGGAGATCATCCCCCTCGCCACGGAGCATAGCGAGCGACGCACGCTCAAGCCCGAACGGGAGAACAAGGTCATCACGGCTGCCGTGAAACAGTCGCTCAAAGCCTACCACCCCCGCCTGCACGAAATAACTCCGCTGCGACAGGTCATCAAGCAGCCCTTCGACGGACAGAAATTCATCGCCCACTGCGACGCTCCCCGTTCGGCCCTGGGCAAGGCATTTCTGCCCCACATCCTGCACAAAGGAGGCGACGTACTGGTTCTGATCGGGCCGGAAGGGGACTTCTCGCCCGAAGAGATCGACCTGGCCGTCCGGGGAGGTTTCCGCGAAATCACGCTCGGCTCGCAGCGCCTGCGCACGGAAACGGCCGCCGTCATGGCGACCGCATTGGTGGCTGCCGCCAACGAATCCGAAATCGGAACGGACGACAGACAACCGTCTTCAAAACCGGTACAATGAAACAACTTTGGGAAATATTCTGGTCGTTTTTCAAAATCGGACTCTTCACCTTCGGAGGCGGCTACGCCATGATCCCGCTGATCCAACGCGAGGTGATCGACCACCGCAAGTGGATCCCCGCTTCGGAATTTCTCGACCTGCTGACCCTGGCACAATCGGTCCCCGGCCCTATTGCGATCAACACGGCCGTCTTCGTCGGATACAAACGCTCGGGGCTCCGAGGCGCCTGCGCATCGCTGCTGGGCGCCGTGCTGCCGTCGTTCCTCATCATCCTGGCGATCGCCCTCTTCTTCGCGGGCATCCGTCAGAACCCCGTCGTCGATGCAGCCTTCAAAGGAATGCGCCCGGCGGTCGTTGCCCTGATCATCGCTCCGCTGGTCACCCTCACGCGGGGCATGCACTGGAGCATGATCGTGCTGGCCGCCGCACTGGCCGGACTGATCTGGTGGCTGGGTCTTTCACCGGTACTGATTCTTGCCGCCGGTGCAGGTGCAGGCATCGTCTGGGAATTGTCTATCGCAAAAAAGAGTAAGCAATGATATTCTGGGAACTGTTCGTCAGCTATCTGAAAATCGGATTCTTCGGCTTCGGCGGCGGTTATGCCATGCTGTCGCTGATCCAGAACGAAGTGGTCGTCCAGCACGCCTGGATGACCAACGCCGAATTCGCCGACATCGTGGCCGTATCGCAGATCACGCCCGGCCCCATCGCCATCAATTCGGCGACTTACGTGGGTTACACAGTTGGAATGCAAAGCGGCAGCGTATGGTACGGTATTCTGGGCTCGGTCATTGCGACTTTCGCGGTCTGCCTGCCGTCAATGACGCTGATGATTCTAGTCGCCCGCTACATCGCCCGACTCAAGGGCAATCCGCTGGTAAGCGGCGCCATGCGGGGACTCCGCCCGGTAGTGATCGGCATGATTGGGGCGGCCGCGCTCCTGCTGATGTTTCCGCAGGACGCAGGCGACGCCAGCTTCATCGACTTCTGGAGTTGGATTCTCTTCGGCGGCGTACTCGCAGGCTCCTACTTCAAACTCAATCCGATCCTGCTGATCGTCCTCTCGGCTGCCGCAGGCATCGCGATCTATCTTTAACCGCGCTTACTCTCCTCCGGCGACGAAGAAGATGCCGCCCGTAAAGAGCACTACCAGGAAAGAGATCAGGGCCAATGCCGTAAGCACCATGAATCCGATGTGCACGAAGCCCCATTTCTCGCCTCCGTGCGGCAGTCTCGGCGAGGTCAGAGCCGCGATAAGGCCCACGACAGGCGTAAGGATCAGACTTAAAACGAACGTCCAGGCGAATCCGATCTTGCGGCGGCTGCCGACGAGCCCGATCAGTACGGAAATAAGACACCAGGTCAGGATACCCAGTACAATAGAGAGCGTAGTCATAATTTCATAAGTTTTTCAAAACCGCTCTGCCCCGTACCGGCAAACCGATCGTCGGCTACCTGACAAAACGACAGTACGTCCCCAGGGGAAGCCGCTTGCCGGCCCGGTCGTCGAAGCAGAGTTCTCCGAATTGTTCCTCAAACGGCGTGCCGAAGGCCTGTCGCACGGCGGTCGAAGCGAGCGTTGCCGACAACCCCATCGAATAGAGGTTCAACACCAGAAACGCTCCGCGCGGCTCCAACAACCGGGCGCAACATTCGAGCATCTCGCCGATGTTATCCTCCAGAATCCACTTTTCGCCGTTGGCACCCCGTCCGTAAGCCGGGGGATCGAGGATAATTCCGTTGTAGCGGTTACCTCGCCGCACTTCGCGCTGCACGAATTTGAGCGCGTCTTCGACGATCCAGCGCACCCCCTCCAAACCGCTCTGCTCCATATTCTCCCGCGCCCAGGTCACGACCTGTTTGACCGAATCCACGTGGGTCGTATCGGCTCCCGCCGCCCGGGCCGCGAGCGTCGCTCCGCCCGTATAGGCAAAGAGATTCAGGACCTTCGGCGTCCGTTCCTCCGCTCTCATCCGCACACAGTTGTCGTAGATGAAATTCCAGTTGGCCGCCTGCTCCGGAAAAAGCCCCACGTGTTTGAACGAAGTGAGGCCCAAGCGCATGCGCAGCCGCATCCCTTCGTAGGCGTAGTCCACCGTCCACCGGGACGGCATCCCGGACCGCAACCGCCACTCCCCGCGTTCTTCGCTGCGTCCGTCGCGCAGGAACGAGGCGTCGGCCAGGCGGCGCCACTCCTGCTCCGTAAGACTCCGCCGCCAAATGGCCTGCGGCTCAGGCCGGCGCACGACATAACGGCCGAAGCGTTCGAGTTTCTCGAAATCGCCGGAATCGATCAGTTCGTAGTCGGGGAATCGGGGAATCAGGGCTTCAAACATGGAATTATCTTTAATCATACATCATATAACGAATTATCCGGTTCGTACACGGCATACTGCCGACATCCTACTTCTTTTACCGGCCTGCGGCGAACAGGTGCAAGCCGAACAAATTTCACCGAGCCGCCCGCAGAAACGGAACTCGCCCGCAACTTCCACCGCCGAAATAATCAGACCGATCCGGCCAATCGAAAGCACGGGACTCTTTTGTTATTTTCGATCGCTCTCGTCGATCAGGCTCATTTCGCACCGGGCACAGTCGAACCGGAGCCGGTATCGGAACCGGCCGCGCATCAGAAACAGCTCTCCTTTCAGCGTCGGATGCTCCTTCAGGCACTGTCCGATCTCACGCCGAATGCAATAGGCCGAACGCATGACCGGATGCCCTGCCGTCGCAGGTTCCAGATCGAGTCCGCGTGCAATCCGCGTCACACCGTGATCGCGGTAAAACTCCTCGGCCAGACGATTCGTCACATTCTCCTCGGCCGTCAGGACTTTCGACGGATAGGGCGCAGAACGATCCTCGGGCAAAATCGCATGGACGACAGGACGGTCGAGCCGTGCCCGGCGCAAACGCTCCAGCCCCTCGCGGCGCAGCTCCGCCAGCAGCGATACCGGCACGAAACGGTCGCACCCTTCGGAGCGAACTTCCCGCACGTCGAAAATCGTATCTCCGCTGCGGGAAAGTTGTGCGGCGACGGTTTCCGACATCTTCCGGGAATCTTTCGCCGGTTCGAACGCCCCGTCACGCGTAACCTCGGCTACAACCCCCTCGCAATCGGTAAAACGCACCGTTACTCGCTGCGGCGTTATCGCCGCGTCGGCACGCACGGGAATCACGCGCCGCGTACGGCTGCGGTCGAGCGCCAACGAAAAGCGGCGGTCGAAATTGCGGAACACCTCCGCCCCGGGGACGACGCCCTCCATCCGGTTGGGCACGATCCGATTTCCGGCGACCTCATTGACATTGGTACCCGCCAACCCGTTCCAGGTCCGGAAACAGATGCCGTCCCCGGGCGCCAGGTCGTGCGGCCCGGCCAACGTGAAGTTCCGGCCATCAACCCGGGCTACTCGGCCCACGAACTCGCCGACGGACTTGGGCGTATCGAACGACGCGACTCCCGCCCGGCGACCGTCGAAGAAATACTCCGATTCGCCCCGCGTGAAGCTCTTCGAAGGATCCGGCTGAAAGTCCGGCCTGCTCTCCCCCACGGACGAGCGGCAGAATCCCGGCCGCGACGCGAGCGCCCGATCGATCCGCTGGCGGTAATGGCTCACGACATTTTTAATATATCCGACATCCTTCAGGCGTCCTTCGATCTTGAACGAGGTAATCCCCGCATCGATCAGCTCGCCTATACGGTCCGACAAATTCAAATCCCGCACCGACAGCAAATGCCGCCCCTTGACGACCGTACGCCCGGACTCGTCCACCAGATCGTAGGTCAGGCGGCAGGGCTGGCTGCAAGCGCCCCGGTTACCGCTGCGTTCGCTCATCGAACGCGACAGGAAACAGCGGCCGCTGTACCCCACGCAGATCGCCCCGTGGACGAAACACTCCAGATCGCCCCCGCAGGCGGCACGGATCGTCCGGATCTCGTCGAGCGACAAGGCCCGCTCCAGAATCACGCGGGCAAAGCCGCAGCGCTCCAGAAAAAGCGCCTGCTCCGGCGTACGTGTGGCCGCCTGCGTCGAAGCGTGCAGCTCGACCGGCAGATTCATCCGCCGCAGCGCCATGTCCTGCACGATCAGGGCGTCCACCCCGGCGGCGATCAGCTCCCTGGCCTGCCGCTCGGCTTCGGCCAACTCGCCGTCATAGAGCAACGTATTGAGCGTAGCATGCACCCGTACACCGTATTGATGGGCATACTCTACCGCTCGGGCGATCTCCTCCGCAGAATTGCCCGCCGCGTGGCGCGCACCGAAGCGGGCGCCTCCGATATAGAGGGCGTCGGCGCCGTAATCGACCGCAGCGACGGCCGCCTGCAAATCTTTGGCGGGAGCGAGTAATTCGATGGATTTCACGGTGCTTTGTCGGAAAATATGCCGAAGAAAAAACCCGAAACGACATCCGGTTCCCTCGGGCCGCGTCGAGGCGTGTCTTATCTCGGGGCAAAAGTAAAAAATAATCGGCAAATGTGCTTGCGATTGGGGTTTGTTTTGTAATTTTGCTTTCCGAACACGTAATATTTCAAGACCATGCTTACGATCAAGCAACTCAGGGACGACCGCGAGGCGGCCATCCGCCGTCTGGCAAAAAAGGGAGTGGACGCCGCTCCGGTAATCGCCGAAATCGAAAAACTGGACGACCGCCGCAAGGCGATCCAGCACGAACTGGACGAATGTCTGGCCACACAGAACCAGGCGGCCAAACAGATCGGTGCATTGATGGGTCAGGGACGGCGCGACGAAGCCGAAGCCAAAAAAGCGGAAGTCGCGTCCCTCAAGGAGCGGTCGAACGCGCTGAATGCCGAATTCAAAGAGGTTTCGGATGCTCTTCAGGCCGCGATCGTCACCCTGCCGAACTTCCCGGCCGACATCGTGCCCGAAGGCAAAACGGCGGAAGACAATCTGGTTGTGAAACTGGTCGAAAGCTATACGCAATTGCCCGAAAACCCGCTGCCCCACTGGGAGCTGGCCCGCAAATACGACATCATCGACTTCGACCTGGGCGTAAAGCTCACCGGCGCGGGGTTCCCCGTTTATAAGGGACAGGGCGCCCGGTTGCAGCGTGCGCTCATCAACTTCTTCCTCGACTGCAACACGCGGGCCGGGTATCTGGAAGTGGAGCCTCCGGTCATGGTCAATGAAGCCTCCGGCTTCGGCACGGGACAACTGCCCGACAAGGAGGGACAGATGTACCATGCCACGGCGGACAACTTCTACCTCGTTCCGACGGCCGAAGTGCCCGTGACGAACATCTACCGCGACGTGATTCTCGACGAGAAGGATTTTCCGGTGAAGATGACCGCCTACACCCCCTGTTTCCGCCGCGAAGCCGGGTCGTATGGCAAGGATGTGCGCGGACTGAACCGTCTGCACCAGTTCGACAAGGTGGAGATCGTACAGTTGAGCCTTCCCGAAAAGAGTTACGAGGCGCTGGACGGGATGGTGGCCCACGTCGAAAGCATCGTCAAGGCACTGGAGCTGCCCTACCGCATCCTCCGACTCTGCGGCGGCGACATGTCCTTCACCTCGGCGCTGACTTACGATTTCGAGGTATATTCCGAAGCGCAGAAACGCTGGCTCGAAGTGTCGTCCGTGTCGAATTTCGAGTCGTTCCAGGCCAACCGCCTGAAACTCCGCTACAAGGATGCCGACAAAAAGACGCGGCTGGCACACACGCTCAACGGCTCCTCGCTGGCCCTGCCCCGCATCGTGGCGGCCCTGCTGGAGAACAACCAGACGCCCGACGGCATCCGGATTCCCGAAGCGTTAATTCCTTATACGGGCTTTGATATGATTAAATAAATTTTTATATTTGCACCGTCAACACACAACTTAAACAATACAAAAAAATGGCTTACAAAATTAGTCCCGATTTGTGCGTAGCTTGCGGCACATGTATCGACGAATGTCCGGTAGAGGCAATCTCGGCCGGTGATGTTTATGTAATCGATCCTGACAAGTGCATCGACTGCGGCACCTGCGCAGGCGTTTGCCCGAGCGAAGCGATCAAGCCCGAATAATTTTACAAGAAGGCATAAAAAAGCTCTTCCCTCGAAAGGAAGAGCTTTTTTATTGTCTATTCCCAAGTGGATCTGCCGACACGCCCGAAACCCGGGGCCGATCCACCCATACGGCCTGCCGCCGGTCAGGGATTCACAACAGTTTTCCAGCCGATTTCAACGGCAGATCACGATTCCGCCGACCGTTAATTCGATACGCCCCGAAGCACCCTCGAAAGGGATTTCGCGGAAAGGTCGAAATACATCGGACGATAGCGGCGGGGCCGTGCATCACAGGACATCGAAAGACACGTGTACAGGGATTTTGCCGCAAACGAACCTTTCCGTTTGCAGAATCTATCTATTATACTTAATTTAGAGCACAGAAACATCGCGGGAGAAGCGTAGCCCGCAATGTCTAATGCCTGTTTCAGCCCGTGAAAGGGGAAGCTCGCGGTACAATGGCCGCAAGCATTCCGGAAGAGGCGCGTGGAAAAAGATCGAAGGCATACCGTTGCAGGCGACGATCGTTCAACCTAAAACCTACCTGATTATGAAAGCACGTGCCTATTTATCGTTAGGAGCCTTGCTCCTGTTCTTGGCCCCGCTGGGCTGTTCCGACAAAGCGGAAAGTCCGGCACCGGAAGCTCCGCCCACGCCGGAGCCCGAAAAACCGGAGTTCGTGGATAAGGGATACACGATGGAAGAGAATATTGACGAAGAAGATCCAGACTGTTATTACACTTATTTCCGAATGCAGAATGCCAGTCCGGAAAATGTAATTTTCTTCATTTCAACAAAAATGAGTGCGAGCGGTGATCAGATCAGAATCGCACCGGGAGAACAAGGGACTTGGTGGCAGACGATGGAGAAAATGCCGTGGATCGACGACAACGATGTGTTGGCGAAAAATCTGGATGCGTTGGGATTCGTTGAATTGTATTTCAATCCTGACTTGGAAGGAAGATTAAGCGGAATCTGTTGGCTGGAATTAGATACGTGCGCTCAATACTCTTTCTTCGAGCCAATGACCGAAGCACAGCACGGCACACCGCGCGATCAGTCGGCATGGGTGCTCGAAGAGTTTCCCGACCGCCCGAACGCCGTCCGTTGGACCTACCGGATTACCGACAAGGACTATAAGGAGGCCGTGCGTCAGACGCTCGAACGATGGGCAGACCGGGACGAGAAAAAACAATAGGGCAAAAGCATTTGCGAAACAAGGCTTTTCCCGACTTATTTCCACATAAGCGGGCCGCAGTATCGCTACTGCGGCCCGCTTAACAGTATTACCACTCCCTTACTGCCGAACCGAAAAGACCGATTCGCTCCTTCGAAAGTCGTCTTTCGCAGAATTCCGACCGGATAAAAGGAGTCCCCCGGACACGGATATTTCGCAGCAATGCTGCCTTCGGTTACTTACGTTCCTTGATCTGGCCGCTGCGATAGGCCGCCAGCAGGTTCTTCAGGTCGTCGATCTGCACCTGCAACTCCTTGCCGATAGTCGTATCGCGCACCGTGATGCGGTCGGTCGTCGCCTCGACGATCACCTTCGTAGAGATGATGTCCTTTCCCTCCTCGACGGCCTTGACCGCCGACTCGAAAGGCTCGTGCTGCACCAGTTGCAGCCCGTGCGAATTGTAAATCAACGTATAACCGGCGATGCCCGTTTCGGAATGGTACGCCTTGGAAAATCCGCCGTCGATCATCAGCAGCTTGCCGCCGGCCTTGATGGGACTTTCGCCCTTGCAGGTCTTCACGGGCACGTGTCCCGAAATGATATGGGATTTCTCTGGATCGAGTCCGAAAGCCGAAAGAATCATACTGCACATCTTCGTATCATCCAAATGCTTGTAATAAGCTCCCTTCTCCTCGTGGTGCGTCTTCTTGTCCTCGATCAGGTAACGCTCCAGCGTTGCCATCTTGGCCTTGTCGAAGAACGGGGATTCGGGGCCGCACCACAAGTACCACATGTAATCGAGCGCCATCTGCTGACTCTTGGCCCCATTGCCACCGAAATAGGCCTCCCGGGTCAGGCGGTCCAGTTTGTCCAGCAGGCTCCGTCCGGCATAGGGTTTTCCGTCCACGATGACTGTTTTGAACTCCCCTTCGTCGGTCATCGGAATCGAAGCGTGGTACATCAGGTTCGAATTGACGATCAGATACATACTGCCCTTCGAAAAGAGCAGCCGGATATGTTTCTGTAGTTTGTCGCTGTTCAGGAACGAGGCTTGCAACGTACGAATAAGCTGATCTTCGCCCGGAGTCAGCTTATAAGGATCCCGGGGATCGACCGTCGGAAAGTCGGCGTCCTTCAAGGGATAATCCTTGCCGTCGATCTCGATGGTTCCCTTCTCGTAGTCGATTTTCTCCAACAAAGCCCGCCCCTCCATCTTGTATTCGGGATGGCGCTTGATCATCTGTCCCTCGATCTTGAACTGGATCACCGAAATCGCCTTGTGCATCTGGGCCATCAGCAGTACATCGCGCTCCGTAACGCCCGAATTCTGCATCACTTTGGGCTGGTAGGGCTTGCAGGGTGAGTTCTCATAAACTTCCATGGCGAAGCGGGCCAGCGGCAGCAGATTGATGCCGTAGCCGTCCTCCAACACATCGAGATTGTCATAGCGGGCCGACACACGGATCACATTGGCGATCGAAGCTAAATTTCCCGCCGCAGCGCCCATCCAAAGAATGTCGTGATTACCCCACTGGATATCGTACATCTTGTACTGGGCCAGCGTATCGAAAATGAAGTGCGGACCGGGCCCCCGATCGAAAATATCGCCGATGATATGCAGACGGTCGATCGTCAGGCACTGGATCACATTGCTCATGGCGATAATGAAAGCATCCGCCCGTCCGATCGAGATGATCGAATTAAGAATCCCGTTGAAATAACTCTGTTTGGGCGATCCCGGCGAATCGGATTCGTGGAGAAGCTCCTGAATGACATAGGAAAAATCCGGAGGCAGCATCTTGCGCACCTTCGAGCGGGTGTATTTGACCGAAACGGCCCGGCAGACCTCTGTCAGCTGGTTGAGCGTAACCTTATACCAGTCGTCCAGATTCGATTCCTTCTGCTTGATGAGTTGCAGCTTCTCGGCGGGATAGTAGATCAGCGTACAAAGCTCCGTCATTTCGGATTCGCGCAAAGTATTGTTGAAAACCTCGTGCACCTTTTGCCGGATCACGCCCGAAGCGTTCTTCAGCACGTGGCGGAAAGCCTCGTATTCACCGTGAAGGTCCGTAAGGAAATGCTCGGTACCTTTGGGAAGGTTCAGAATAGCCTCCAGGTTGATGATTTCAGTCGTAGCGTCGGCAATGGTCGGGAATTTCTCCGAAAGCAAATTGAGGAATTTCAAATCGGCCGCCGAATATGTCTTGTTCACAGATACACTCATTGCAATAAACATTTTGGGCAATTATATATTTCAATGTACCATCATCCGAGATCGCAGCATCGCAAGGGTCGCCTATTCGCAGCTTGTGGCTGCGTCTGTAATGCAATTCTCCCCGACATTCCCTCCTCGGAGGGACTTGGCGCTACATTCCCAAAGAGATCCACCAAAGTATATCATTGCGATATTTTTTACTAAATTAAATACTTTTCCACAAAGTGCCAAATATTTCGGACTCAATTCCCGGAATTTCCTCCAGCTGCTCCTCCCCGGTTCCGAAAGACGCAAAAAAAGATTCCCGAAATTACTTCGGGAATCTTCGGTTTCGGTCAGCGGCCGAATTACAACACGCTAACGATTTTCATCGAATTTACGGTCTTCGGACACATCTTGCCCACCGAACTGAAAGCTACGGAAGAGATTCCGCTCTTCGAATTAGACTCGGGGAAAAGTTCCTCCACCGGACTGAGGTTAGCCTTGCTCACCTCGAACGGTTCACATCGGTAAATATTACCATACTCTCCGGCCTCGTTCTGTGCTACGATATAAGCGTAAACCATAAGGCCCTCAGGAAGCTTGACTATATCCATCATAGAAGTATCTGCATCAAAGCCCATACTCATAATGTAAGACAAAACCACGTCGTCAGACTCACCCGAAAAATCCACATCGGTCACCAGCATATTCCAAACCTCGGCACACTCTTCGGAGAACTGGGGTACGTATCGCAAGAAATAGGCACCTCCGTAATCATCGGGCTTATACGTAGTCGGATCAATGGACGAAGCCTCCTCACCGTCATACAGACGGACATCCACGCTCTCCACCGTAGCATCCGAAGCGACATATTCCAACGTTTCAAAGTCCTTCACGCTGACATCCGTCGTCGGACGACCGTACTCATCCATACCGCACACGAATACGACATACCCCGTTTTAGGCAGCAAACCAGTAAAAGTGAACTCCTCCAAATCACCCGTCATCCGCTGTTTCTTCATAAACTCGGAAACAGACATCTGGTAAGCCTTGGCCAAGTTAGCGATAAAAGAAGGGAGCAGCTCTTTCAGTATCGCGGGGTCGTTTTGACATTCCGAACTATACTCTTCAGCTGTCAGCGCATAGAAGAAATAGGGCACCTTCTTATCGGAAGGAGTAAAACTCATTGTTACGGACGTCGATTTAGGCTCAACCGTCCATTCGAAAGTACAATTCTCCTCCTCCAGGCCGGGCAACGTTTTCGTCGTAAACTCGGCAACGATTCCGTTAGCGACAATTTCAAGGTTCTCATTGACACCGGCAACGACAACCGAGTAGGATGTACCCGCCGACAAACCGGGGACATCCAATTCCAAAGGAGTTACACTACCATGCAACCGTCCCTGCTGAGTAAGCACATTGTAAATATCAGCAACAGTGGCTCCCTGCGACATATATTCCGCCTTATAATAGTTGATGACACCTTTCGCAATATCATTATCCGTAATTCCGGGAATTTGCTGCTCCAGGAACGCCGTCTCAAACACCACAGCCATAAAAGACTGGGACTTGGCATTCTCTGTAATCGCCTCGAACGTAGCAACCGAACTGTAATAAGACGTGTCGGAGAACGTCACCTTATATTCGCTCTCGACAGGATCTCCTCCCGTTCCGTTATTGCCACCGTCACCGTTGGTTTTGTTTTCGTCGTCGCTACAACCAGCGAACAAGGTCGCAAATGCTGCCAAAGCAGCCAACATAAACATTTTGATTTTCATACGTATTAAAAAATTATTGGGTTTATTTATGCAAATTTCTTCGTTCCTGCTCCTCATTTATTCAAAGGGCATCGTTGCAAATATAGAAATTTATTTCGAATCGGCCTGAAAAATCGGATAATAAAAACAACATTTCCTCCGCTTTGCGAGCGATTCCGGCATACTCGCAGACTTTATTCACGAATAGAACGGAATAAAGGTCGCTCTTCGTATAAAAGAGATGGCTTTCTTTGAATACGGGACAACCCGATATCCTCCCGCCACCGGTTGCGGATCTCCTCCGCAGCATATCCCTCGACAACCATCCGGCACACATATTCCACCCCGCCTCGTATCGTTCTTCGAGAATCGGTCCGTCGATGAGCATTCCGTTGAGATTGGGCCGCTCCGGGCCAATGGCTTCCCGCTCGAAACCTACGCAGGCATCCAATCGCTCTATATAATTTAGGTATAACACGCCCGCATCCAACCTGTTCACGCCACCTCGAACGAGTGCATCGCCTCGTCGGAAGGCCTCCGCGTGTTCCCGTCGCAGAGCGACCGGATCGGAATACCTGTCGCCGCATCGACGGAACCTCCCATGTGCTCTCCGGAATCGGCCGTTCCCCGGAATCCGTGCTCCGGAGCGAAGATTGCAGTCACATCGAATCCCCTCGCGTGAAGAATATCGACCAAATGCCGTTCGCCGATCCTCGAAGTATGATTCGCAAGCAAGGCCACACGCTTCCCTGCAAGCCGGGGATAATACATCGCCGTATCGGTCGTACCGACCCGTACGGACTCCGTCGGAACCGGGCTGATCGCATCCGACAGTAAATTCCGCGCTGCGACGACATCTGCCGCCTGTCCGGAAGCAACAGATACGAAAAAACGGATAAACCTAAAAATATCAGTCAATCAAAAACAGAAAATTTACTATCTTTGATTAATTGAACTTATACCATATAAAAATGAAAAACCGTCTGATCCAATTTTTGCCGGTATTGCTTATCGCTTTTGTTTCTTTTGCTACACTCGGAATCGTTCAAGCCCAAAACCGTAACCCTTGCGCAGACACTCCAGATGCGGAGCGACTACTCTCTGAACTCACTACGGCATGCTCCGAGCAGTCTTCGGAAAAAATCGAAAAATTCATCGAAAAATGGGAGCAGGAAAGCCGAACCGCGGCGATATACGACACAAACGATAAGCTAACAACAACTGTTTATCAACTTTTGGACTACCTAATGGAAAAATATTATTTCAATAACAAAGAACTCTCTCCGGACAAACAGGGGCGGATCGTCAACGGCAACTTGGTTTTTCCGGGAGAAGTTCCCGTCTATATTTTAAGTGACGAAGAATATCTCGATTGTTTCCGTCCTGAAGACTTATCGTCGCATCAATGGTTTTCCCAAATGGATTATACACCGCAACGAATCATCAAAGGGTACCGTCCCTGCAATGCGCCTCAACAAATTCGGTTCTTAAAACTCATTCCATCTTACAAAAAAGCCATTGACAGTTTTATCGACTCCGAAGTCAAAAAGTCGAAAAGCTTTATTTATTCACAACATGCTCTCAACTTTTATACAAGTAAATTTCCCGTGTGCTATTCATCCTTTTTACATTATCCGAATCCACGATCATCACCCTACTTCAGCTATATCGTAATAAACACTTCACTCACGGAAGCTATCATCCAATGCGACTACGGATTCTGGGGTGAAACGGACGCCCTGCAAAAAAAGAATGGAAAATGGGGACCCGCAGCAGGAAATACGATTTCGATCCATTCGATCGAATAAAACAAACTTAAAACAAGAGGGAGGGCGAAAATAAAATTTTCGCCCCCCTGCAATATTCTCACATCCCCACGCTTACGCCTGTCCGCCGAACTCCATCAGGTAGGCCTTGATGAATTCGTCCAGGTCGCCGTCCATCACCCCCTCGACATCCGAGGTCTGGACTCCCGTACGATGATCCTTCACCCGTCGGTCGTCGAAGACGTAGGAGCGGATCTGCGAACCCCATTCGATGCGTTTTTTCGTAGCTTCGAGTGCCTGCTGCGTAGCCATGCGCTTGTCCAGCTCCCGCTGGTAGAGTTTCGACTTGAGGATGCGCATGGCATTTTCGCGGTTCATCAACTGCGAGCGAGTCTCCATATTCTCGATCAGATACTCGATCGGCTCGCCCGTATCGGCATCCTTGCCGTGATAGCGCAACCGGACCGCCGTTTCGACCTTATTGACGTTCTGGCCGCCCGCACCGCTCGACCGGAAGGTATCCCACTCGATGTCCGCAGGATTGACCGTGATTTCGATCGTATCGTCGATCGCCGGCGACACGAACACCGACGCGAAAGTCGTCTGCCGCTTGTTATTGGCGTTGAACGGCGACAGGCGCACCATGCGGTGCACGCCGTTTTCGCTCTTGAGGTAGCCGTAGGCGTATTCGCCCTCGAATTCGAGCGTGCAGGACTTTACACCTACCTCCTCGCCAGCCTGATAGTCGAGCACCTTGACCTTGTATCCGTGCGCCTCGCCCCAGCGGGTGTACATGCGCAGCAGCATCCCCGCCCAGTCGAGCGCCTCGGTACCGCCCGCACCGGAATTGATATCCATGATAGCGCCCATACGGTCCTCGTCACGGCGCAGCATGTTGCGCAGTTCGAGTTCCTCGATGCGGTGCATCGCACGCGCGTACTGTTCGTCGAGCTCCTGCTCGGTCACCACGCCCTCCTTGACGAATTCCGGCATCAACCGCAGGTCCTCGACCTCCTTGACCACAGCATCGTACTCCTCGACCCACGCCTTGATTCCCGCCACGCGGCGCAACTGTTCGCGGGCCTTGTCGGGATTATCCCAAAAGCCCGGAACCTGCGTCTTCTCCTCCTCGTTCTGGAGTTCTATTCTTCGCTGGTCGATGTCAAAGACACCTCCCCAACGTATCCTGACGTCTTATAGCCTCTTTAATCTGTTCTGCAAGTACCATATTTTCCGATTGATTATTACAGGCCGGAATCGTGCAGGCTCTTCCGCAAGAATCACCGTCCCGCCTGTTTTTTCCAACAAATGTAAATAAAATTTCCGGGTTTCCGAAATAGGAACCGGGCTCGTCGCCAATAAAAACGATCCCGCCCCGGACGGCTCTGTTCGAAAAAAGTCGGACGCCCAAACCCTTCCGCCGAAAAGATCGCCTCGAACGACGGGCTATCGACCGTTATCACGGGCCACAGACCGAACACAGACCGAAAATACGCTCCGTCGCACCGACACCGACCGTCCGAAAACCGTTTCTTTTATTCCTTTCCAAAACCGCCCCGCGCATCCCTGCGATTATGCCGAACACGCTCGAAGCCGCCGACTACCGCCCGGACAGGTTCATCTTCAGTTTACGCTCCGCAAACTCCCGGATAAAGTCGGCCGTACCTTCGATCCCCAGCACCGAGGAATCGATGCAGAGATGGTAGGTTGCGGCTTCGCCCCACTTGCCGCTGCTGAAATAGTCGTAATAGGAAGCCCTGCGGGTATCCGTACGCTCCATCTGCGCTTCGGCCTCTTCGGGCGTTACGTTCTCCTGCTCGCAAAGGCGGCGCACCCGATCTTCCGGGGCCCCCGTAACGAAAACATTCACCGCGCGGGGATGATCCCTCAAAATGTAATCGGCACAGCGGCCCACGAAAATACACGACTCCCGCGAGGCGATGTCGCGGATCACGTCGCTCTGTATCTTGAACAGCGCCTCGCTGCTCAACACGTCGGTCATCCCGCACTCGTCGCCCCCGAAAGGCATGCGCAAGTAACCGATCAGCGAGGAAAAGAGGCTCCTCGACTTCTTCTCGTCGGCCTGCTCGAAAAGTTCCGTGCAGAGGCCGCTCTGCTCGGCCGCCAGATTGATCAACTGCTTGTCATAGACGTGTACGCCCAGACGACGCCCCAGCGCCTCGCCGACGGCTTTGCCGCCGCTGCCGAGCTGGCGGCCTATATTGATAACGAACTTATCCTGTTCCATAGTGCAACGGTTTTTATTCATTCACTCTGCGATCGTTTTCGACTTCGGCTCCCGAAACCTCGCCTCTCCCCGCAGCGGCCTTGGCCTTGAACTTCCGGAATTGGCAGAACAGCATGACACCGGCAACCAGCGAAGCCAGGAAATCCGACAGCGGCATCGAACACCATACGCCCCAACTGCCGTCCCAGGGCGTCAGCTCGTCGAAGATGCGGGGCAGGAAAATCAGACCCGGCATCAGGAAAAGCAACTGCCGCGACAACGAAAGGAAGATCGCCTTGCCCGCCATGCCGATACTCTGGAAAAAGTTGGTCGTCACCATCTGGAAACCGATGATCGGGAAGCAGAAGAAGACGATGCGCATACCTTCGGCCGAAAGACGGACCAACTCCGGATCGTCCGTGAAAACCGACACCGCCAGGCGCGGCGCCAATTCGCCGATCAGGAATCCGAGCGTGGTGACGCAGGTAGCGCCGATGATCGTCAATTTCAGCACCCGATCCACCCGGTCGAACTGCCGGGCACCGTAATTATACCCAGCAATGGGCTGCATACCCTGATTGATGCCCATGACGATCATCACGAAGAAGAATCCCAACCGATTGACGATACCGTAAGCACCGATATTGAGATCGCCGCCGTACTCCTTGAGTCCCTTGTTGATCAGAATCACGATGAAACAAGCCGCAAGGTTCATCAAGAAGGGCGACATGCCGATAGCCAGCACATTACGCACGATCTTGCCTTTCAGCCGGTAGATGCCGCGCCGGAAATGCAACAGCTCGTTCCTGTCCGAAAAGATGCGGAACTGCCAGACGAGCGCGAGTATCTGCGCCAGCACGGTCGCAATGGCCGCGCCGCGAATGCCCCAGCCGAAGCCGAAGATGAACAGCGGGTCGAGAATCGCATTGATCGTCACCGTCAGGATCGTGGCGTACATCGCCTTGCGCGGGTGCCCGGCGGCACGCAACACGGCGTTCAGACCCAAATACATGTGTGTAACGACGTTACCCCACAGAATGACGGACATATACTCCCGGGCATAGCCGATCGTCGCATCGCTGGCTCCGAAAAAGTAGAGAATCGGATCGAGAAAAACCAGCGTCAGCAACCCGAAAGAGATTCCGATAATCAGGTTGAGCACCACGACATTCCCCAGAATCCGCTGGGCCGTTTCGTAATCCCGCTGCCCCAGGCGCATCGACACCAGCGTCGCGGCGCCCACACCCACCAACGAACCGAACGCCGCCGCGAGGTTCATCAGCGGGAACGTCAGGGCCAGCCCCGAAATGGCCAGCGCCCCCACGCCGTGCCCGATAAAGATGCTGTCCACCATGTTGTACAGCGACGAGGCGGTCATCGCGATAATGGCCGGCACGGCATATTGAACGAGCAGCTTGCGGATACGCTCGGTTCCCAGCTCCATCGCCGCTCCTTTTACTTCACTCATACACAAGTCCTCCCTTCAATAATCATTCGACGCACGAAACGGCTGCGACGGACTTTCCGCCCCGGCAACCGCCCGCACGATCCAAACACACCGTTCCCGTCCGGAATACACCGAACAGGAACGATCGATTTATCAATACTTTAATTAAAACGACGAAACGCTATTCGATCTCCCAGTCGCAGCCGTCCTTGCGGTCCTTGACCCGGATACCGATGGCCGTAAGCTCGTCCCGGATCTTATCCGACAGCGCCCAATTCTTCTCGGTCTTGGCCGCCTGCCGCAGGTCGAGAAGCATATTCACCAACGGCGTGACCAGATCCTTGCCGCCGGCCGAAGCCGCCTTTTCGTCGCGCAAACCCAGAATATCGAACACATAACGACGGACGATCTCCCGGAGCTTCTCCAGGTCGGCCGCCGTGATCCGCTGCTGCCCCTCGACCAACTGATTGATGATGCGCACCCAATCGAACAGTGCGGAAATCGCCATCGGCGAGTTCAGGTCATCGTCCAACGCTTCGCGGCAGCGGGTTTCGAGCTCCGCAGGATCCACCGTGGATTGCTCCGACGGCTTGATCTTGTCGAGCGCCTCGACAGCCTTCATCAGGCGGTCGAGTCCCTTTTCGGCGGCTTGCAACGCCTCGTTCGAAAAGTCGAGCGTCGAACGGTAGTGGGCCTGTAATACGAAGAAACGGATCGTCATCGGCGAATAAGCCTGCGTCAGCAACTTATGATTGCCCGTGAAAAGCTCCTCGAGCGTGATGAAGTTGCCGAGCGACTTGCCCATCTTCTGACCGTTGATCGTAATCATGTTGTTGTGAATCCAATACTTAGCCGAGTCGTGGCCGAGCGCCGCCGTCGATTGCGCGATCTCGCATTCGTGATGCGGAAACATCAGGTCCATACCGCCGCCGTGGATGTCGAACCGCTGGCCCAGGTATTTGGTGCTCATGGCCGAACACTCCATGTGCCAGCCGGGGAAGCCGTCGCTCCAGGGCGAAGGCCAGCGCATGATATGCTCCGGCGAAGCCTTCTTCCAGAGGGCGAAATCGCACGAATGGCGCTTATCGCCCTGCCCGTCCAGCTCGCGCGTGTTCGTCAGAATATCGTCGAGGTTGCGGCCCGAAAGACGGCCGTAGCTGTATTTCCGGTTGTATTTCTCCACATCGAAATAGACCGACCCGTTCGATTCGTAGGCGAAACCGTTGTCGAGAATCTCCTTCACCATGGCGATCTGCTCGATGATATGGCCGCTGGCGCAGGGTTCGATCGAGGGGGACAGCACGTTCAGCTCGTCCATCGCCCGGTGGTAACGCTCCGTGTAATAGTGCGCCACTTCCATCGGTTCGAGCTGCTCCAGCCGCGCCTTCTTCGAAATCTTGTCCTCACCGTCATCGGCATCGTGCTCCAGATGTCCCACGTCGGTCACGTTGCGCACGTAGCGCACTTTGTAGCCGAGCGACCGGAGATAACGGAACAACAGGTCGAAGGTCACCGCCGGCCGGGCGTGTCCCAGATGCGGATCGCCATATACGGTAGGTCCGCAGACATACATTCCCACATGCGGGGGATTGATCGGCTCGAAGGTTTCCTTGCGGCGGTCGAGCGTGTTGTAAAGGGTCAATTTCGATTCCATAACAAGCAATATCTTCCGAGCCACAAAATTAACATTTTTCCCACAAAAACAGTAAAAACGAAGACAAAGTTTGCAGTTCCGCCATCGTTCGGAGCAACACGCTCCCGACCTGATACCGCATAAACCCCGAATAAAATATGAAGCACCCTGCAAATCAAAAATAAAAATCATTTGCAAATACAAAATATTTTATCTATTTTTCAGATAGATAAAAACACATTTCTCTTCACACACAAAAAACTCCCGGACAGAATCGCTTTTTTAAGACCGGCCTCGTTTCTGCCGAAAATAAAAACCCGCCGTAGGCCCGGCACTAAAACCTTTTATACTATGAAATATTTTAGATTCGTATGGTTGTTGATGATCTTCGGGGGGGGATTTTGGGTTCCTCGCTCTTTGCCGGGTGTAACAACGACGATCCCGTCACACCGGATGCACAGCCTGAAATCGTATTCGCCAAAGAGAGCCTCGATGTTCCGGCCGAAGGAGGACCTTTCCAAATCGAATACACGATCGAAAACCCCGTCGCAAATGCGACCCTGTCTGCCAAATGCAACGACAGTTGGATAACGGACATCGATACCAAAACCTCAGGGGTCATCTCCTTCAACGTAACCAAAAACGAAACAGCGGAAAAGAGAGAAGCAATCATCGAAGTTTCGTACGCGGATATCCAGCCGGCGCCTTCTTTCAAAGTGAAACAGACCTTTCCGAATGCACAGCCTGAAATCGTATTCGCCAAAGAGAGCCTCGATGTTCCGGCCGAAGGAGGACCTTTCCAAATCGAATACACGATCGAAAACCCCGTCGCAAATGCGACCCTGTCTGCCAAATGCAACGACAGTTGGATAACGGACATCGATACCAAAACCTCAGGGGTCATCTCCTTCAACGTAACCAAAAACGAAACAGCGGAAAAGAGAGAAGCAATCATCGAAGTTTCGTACGCGGATATCCAGCCGGCGCCTTCCTTTACAGCAAAACAGGCGGCCCGTCCGGAGGAGGCATTTACGATAACGATTTCGGACATCACCACAAAAACATTCCGAACTACAGTCCGTCCCGGAGACCAGGAAATGTATTATCTGTTGAACATCATCCCCTCCCGGGCTGCCGCCGATTTCAAGACGGATGACGAGCTCTACCAATACGACATCGACTTCTATACAGACATGGACGCAACGGGCAGCGGCTGGCAAAGCTGGGCACAAGAATACCTCGAACAGGGGACTATTGCAGACAGGCTGATCGAAAACATGGAACCCAATACCGAATACCTCGTTTACGCATACGGCGTGGATCCCATCACGATCGAAAGGCTGACCCCGATCTCAAAAAAGACGCTCACAACCCTGGCACCCCAAACAATCGACACAAAATTCGACATACAGATCGTTTCGACCGAAGGTCTCAACATCGACGTTCTTGTCAAAGCGAACGATTACGACGGCCATTTTGTCGCAAAGATCTACGGCAGCGTCGATGCGGCCGATACGGATGCGACCGTTTTGGAGAAAATATCGGAAAGTTGGATCGACAACGTACAGATCTACGGATGGATGGGCTACACGGCCGAAATGATCCTGAGCCAATATACCTTTCAACAATCCAGAGAAATCCAGGAAACGCTCGAACCGAACTCCAAATACTACATTTATGCCTTTGCCGTCGATGACGAAGCCCTGCGCTGTTCGGACATCGTATTCATCCCTATTACGACAAACGACACATCCATACAACATTGACGACGGCAACCGTCGAAATTACACCGATCGCTACGCCTCTCCTGAAAACTACCATTCAGGAGAAAAGCATCAGACCGGCTCCATACGAAAAATTCCCGATCAGTCCGGACATTCAGTCCGGACTGATCTTCTTAACAACCGACAGACGACTATCTCGACCGTCTCCTCACTTAAAAATATCGTTTCAAACTTCGTCGAACGAGATAGTCCCAATTTTTCAACCAATAAAAACACACAATAAATTAAAAAAGACAAAAACATTTGCAAATACCGAATATTTTATCTATTTTTTCCAACAAAGAAAAACAACATCTCTATTACATGAAAGAAAACACTTAAGCAGAAAGCGCTTTTTTTTAAGACCGGCCTCGTTTCTGCCGAAAATTAAAAACCTGCCGTAGGCCCGGCACTAAAACCTTTTACGCTATGAAACACTTTAGATTCGCATGGATGTTGCTGATGTTCGGGGGGGGGGGATTTTGGGATGCCTGCCTTCATGCAGCGACAAAGACAACGGTATGGAACAGACGGAGCCGAACGACCCGGACGACCCACAGGGACCCCAAATTCCGGACGATCCCAATCCGCCCATGACCGGGTACATCGCCCATACGATGACCGAAGGCGAACTGATGTACTACGGGCATGACAGTGAATACAGCAAAGAGGGCGGAGCCGTTTATTTCCTCTACCTGAAAGACCTGAACAACTCTGCCCGCGGATGTAGCGTATGCTTTTATGTCAATGTCCCACGACAGGAAAAGGGTAGCTTCACCCTTCCGGCCGGGAAATACACCGCCTCCTCCACTTGGGAAATAAATACGTTCAACAATAAAAATACGACTAGATACCGTTCCAACTGGAATGTGGTCGCCCCCAAATGGACACAATACGTTGCCGAAGCCGGAGAATTCGAAGTCGCCATCGGCGACAACATGACCTACACGATCAGAGGCCACATGAAAGGCGGCTCCATTCAGGACGGGGGTTCCATTATGGAAAACGAAGCGGGCGTAGCGTTCGCATTCACAGGTCGGTTGCTGATTTCCGATTACTCGGAAGACTATGAAGACCCGGATGATCCGGATACTCCGGATGATCCCGCACCCGAAGTGCCTGAGGTAACCATGTCCACCGGCTCCCTGTATCGTTACAACGACAACATCTATTATCTCCAGCTCAAGGATGCCAATCCCGCCGATCTCTACGAGACAACCTTTTACTTGAAGCTGCCCGCTTCGGATTCACCGTTGTTGGCCAGCGGCGACTATATGGCAGCAACGACAGGCGAAGAGATGACCATCGATGCGAGCAAGTCATTCTGGAACTTTACCGACAAGGACAACCACAACGACAAGATCAAAAACCGGCTCAAGGAGGGAACCAAAATTCACATCGTCAGCAACGGCGACCACAACTACACGATCACCGGCACACTGGAAGGTACATCCGATAAAACCGGTAAAAACACAGCTCTGAAAATCAACTTTTCCGGCACTCTTCCTTTCGAGGACTACGCCGATCCGGAACCCGTGGAACCGACTGTTGCGGAGGTGACCATGACCATCGGCAACCTGGACTACTACGACGGCAATATCTATACTCTGACCCTCAAGGACGCCAACCCGACAGATACTTACGAAGCGTCGCTTTCGTTCAAACTACCCGCTTCGGAGACCCTGCAGCTCGTCAGCGGCGACTACCCCGTATCGACCGGCAGCGGAGAGATGACCCTCGACGCAGCCAAATCCTCTTGGACATTCATCGACAAGGAGAATTTCAACGACCGGATCAAAAATACGATCAAAGAAGGTTCACTCACCGTGACAAACAACGGGAACCACAACTACACCGTAACCGGTACTCTCCGGGGAGCGAGCGACACCGGACAGGAAACAGCCATTAAGATCGATTTTACCGGCACAGTACCTTTCAACAACTATTCGACTCCTCCGGCTCCGGAAGCACCGAAAGCAACCATGACCGTCGGCGACCTCTACTACAATGGGGACAATGTATTCTTCCTCGGCCTGAAAGATGGCTCTCCGATAAAAGAATACGGCATCACGTTCTACATTACGCTCGCGCCCACAGATCCTCTGCAACTCGCCAGCGGCGACTACACGGGCGGTGCCGCCGGTGAGAACATGACTTTCGATCTGGCGAAATCCTTCTGGAACTACAACGATCCCACCTACGGAATCATCAAGAACAGAATCACGGAGGAAACTCTCAAAATCGTCGCCAACGGCAATGACGACTATACCATTACGGGCTCGTTCAAAGCCATCGACGAGGACGACAAAAATACCGAGCTCGAAATCGAATACACCGGAAAACTTCCCTGCGAGGATTACTCCTATTGATCTTTTAGGAGTTGCTCCGAAGACAAAAAACCGGTCCGATTCATAATCAGACCGGTTTTTCTCAGGACGACATCCCTTACAAAAATTTTTCCGAATTCATTCCACAACACGATTCAGATCCGCATATACTCTCCCTTTGCCAACGCACACTCCTCTCTGTTGAAATTTCAGAATCCGGCAGACAACCGGAGTCCCGCATCCCCCGAAGATCGAACGAATCTCGCACCTCATATACCCGGATTCCGGCCTGCGGCACCCCATACTTTACCGACGATAACAAAGAATCCGAACAAAAAACAAAAATAAACACCCGATTTAAGCGTTATCTTAGTATCTTTGCAGAGTACAGGAAACCCGTTGCGGCAAAATCCGGCAAAATCGATTTTGCACCCGGCTTTCATCGTATTTGTACACAACAACAGACTTAAATCCGACGGACTGCCCTAAAAAACCGAACGTTCGACTTCGCACGCAGGGGACATGCCGTTTTGCGGACAAACCGAAACTCAAATGAATAGCTACAAACGCTGGAACAACATCGTCGGCTGGATCGTCTTCGCCATCGCGGCCATGACCTATCTGCTGACCATGGAGCCCTCTTCGAGCCTGTGGGACTGCTCCGAATTCATCGCTACCTCGTATAAACTCGAAGTAGGGCACCCGCCCGGAGCACCGCTCTTCATGCTGCTGGCCCGCCTGGCCACGATACTGGCACCCTCGACGTACTATGTACCCCACATGGTGAACGCCATGAACTGCCTGGCCAGCGCGTTCTGCATCCTGTTCCTTTTCTGGACGATCACCCACCTGGCACGCCGCATCCTCACCCGTCAGGGCGCGGAGCTTACGAAAGCCAACATCGTGGCCGTATTGGGCACAGGTGCGGTGGGAGCACTCGCCTATACCTTCACCGACACCTTCTGGTTCTCGGCCGTCGAAGGCGAAGTATATGCCCTCTCGTCGATGTTCACCGCTCTGGTGGTGTGGCTCATGCTCAAATGGGAGGAACAGGCCGACCAGCCCCACTCGATGCGCTGGATCGTGCTGATCGCCTACCTGATGGGGCTTTCGATCGGCGTGCACATCCTCAACCTGCTGACCATTCCCGCGCTGGTATTCATCTACTATTTCCGCAAAACACAGCGCATCACCTTCAAGGGTATCGCGGTCAGCACCCTCATTTCGGGCGCGATTCTTATTTTCATCAACAGCATCATCATTCCCCATACGGTCTATATCGGCGCCCTGTTCGACCTCTTCTTCGTCAACTCGCTGGGGCTGCCCGTCAATTCGGGCCTCGTGTTCTTCGTAGTGGCCCTGTTGGGAGCGCTCGGCGTCGGCGTATATTTCACCCATAAAAAAGGGCGCACGGTGCTCAATCTCGTGCTGCTCTCGACGCTGATGATCCTCATCGGCTACTCGTCCTACGCATCGGTTACGATCCGCGCGGCGGCCAATCCCCCGATGAACAGCAACAACCCAAGCAATCCGTTCGCCCTCTATTCGCTGCTCAACCGCGACCAGTACGGCGACAAACCGCTGCTCTACGGTCCCCAGTTCTCGGCCCCGACCTCCGGTTACAAATACAAGGATGTCCGCTACCTGGACGATGACGGCAAGTACAAAACGGTTTCGATCATCTCCGGGTACGAACACCCCGACGAGTTCATGCATCTGTTCCCCCGTATGTGGAACTACGCTGCCAGCAAGGAGAGTTACAAATCATGGAGCGCCTACCGCACCCGGACCGATTACGAACGGGATGAAAACGGCGAAATCGTCCGCGACGCGCAGGGACGCCCGAACAAGATCGAAGTGCTCGATTTCGGACGCCGGACGCTTTGGGACGACGGTTCGGGCTACGAACCGCTGGTAATCGTGGAGCCGACGTTCCGCGAGAACCTCAACTATTTCTTCACCTACCAGCTCAACCACATGTACTGGCGCTATTTCCTCTGGAATTTCGTGGGACGCCAGAGCGATATCCAGCCTACCGACGCGATCATCACCGATGGCAACTGGCTCTCGGGCATCAAGTGGATCGACGAGCTTTACCTCGGACCGCAGGACAACCTGCCGGACGAAATAGCGAATAACAAGGGGCGCAACACCTACTATTTCCTCCCCTTCATCCTGGGACTTATCGGCCTGATCTATCAGCTCAACCGCGATCCGCGCAACTTCTCGATCGTCATGTGGCTCTTCGTGATGATGGGCATCGCGCTGGTGGTTTATTTCAACACCTCGCCCAACGAACCGCGCGAACGCGACTATGTTTATGCGGGTTCGTTCTACGCCTTCTGCATCTGGATCGGCCTGGGCGTACTCGCCGTGTGCGACCTGATCGTCTGGGCCACCCGACGCAAGGGCCTCATGGCTCCCATAGCCGCTACGGTCGTCTGCATGGTCGTACCGGGCATTCTCGCGGCCCAGAACTGGGACGATCACGACCGTTCGCACCGCACGATGGCCCGCGACATCGGCTGGAACTACTTGCAATCGGTACTGCCCAATGCCATCATCATCAACTACGGCGACAACGACACCTTTCCCCTGTGGTTCAATCAGGAGGTGGACGGCGTGCGCCCGGACGTGCGGATCATGAACACGAGTTACCTGGGCGCCGAATGGTACATCGACGAGATGAAAACCAAAGCCAACGATGCGCCCGGCGTCCCCTTCACGTTGCCGCGCAGCAAATACACTTATACCAACGACATAATTCCCATATTCAACGTCGTGGACCGTCCGCTGGAACTGAAAGAGGCCATCGACTTCATCCGCAGCGAAGATCCGCGTACCAAATACGATCTGGGCGATGGACACTTGGTCGATTACCTGCCGAACAACCGCTTCGCGCTGCCAGTAAACAAGGACAACGCGATCGCTTCGGGCATTGTCAAGGAGTCCGACCGCGACCTGATGGTCGATACGATCTACCTGGAACTGCCCAAACGGACGATCGACAAGAGCGAGATGATGCTGCTCGACATGCTGGCCCATTTCGACTGGAAGCGTCCGATCCACTTCACACAGGTTTACATTCTGCAGTCGCTCGGACTGCTCAACTACCTCCAGTTCGACGGCTACTCCTACCGCCTGGTGCCGATCTACACCCCCAATCGGTCGGTGCACGAGATCGGCCGCATCGATCCGGATTACATAACGCCGCTGCTGACCGAAACATTCCGCTACGGCAACATCGCCGATCCCCGTACTTATGCGGACTATTTCATCCAATACAATCTCAGCGCCTCGAAAGCCCGTGAATCCTTCGCCCGTGCAGCCAAGGAGTATGTTTTCCGTGGGGATTCGATACAGGCGATCCGGCTGCTCGACATGGGACTCGAAAAACTGCCGCCCCAACAGATCCGCTACACCGACGCCAACACGTTCCCCTTCATCGAAGGCTACTACATGGCCGGTGCCCCGGACAAGGGTGACAGCCTGCTGATGAGCTATGCTCGCAACCTGATGCAATACATCGACTATTACCTCGATTTCCAAGGCATTCAGGGTGACATGGTTACCCAGACGATTATCGACAAGATGCAATCGCTCGACCGGCTCTACTACCTGGCGGCCTACATGGGACGCCAAGACGTGCTGGCCCAGCTCAACGACTACTACCGCACGCTGGGCATTTATGAAAACGAGTTGATCCATCCCGATCTGTCCACACCGTCGGACTCGGTGCAAATTCCCGAATGATCCGGGAAAAAATCCGTCCTGCCGACTGCGAACAATCCATACAACGAAATCGGAAAAGACCCGTGCGTCTTTTCCGATTTTATTTTAGATTTTAAACGGTTTGATATAACCGTTTGAGGAATAAACTTTTAGCGAACTATTTGAAAAGTAATGGTAACGACTTGGAGACCGTGCGATTTTCAGCGTTTTGCTATGTTTTGCTGTCAAATAACTCTTATTAACCTACAAAATTACAATTTTTCTTTAGTTCATCTATTAAAAGATGAAAAATATCATCCTATACTTTCTATTTCCATCATCATATTGTAGTGTTCTATATGTCCCATTACTTTGAATATTTTTTGAAAAACCTCATAGTAACGTTCCGTTATGTCATCACTTTGTACAATATTGAAGTCATCAGGCACACAATGTGAACCATCATTTATCCAACACAACAAAGACCTACAAATTTCCTTCTCCTGTACATTATTAAATTTATCCAAAATATCGTCATCGCTGTATTTGCCAAGTATTTTGAAATATGTTTCATAGATTCTTCGCATTGTGTTTTGGATTGTGATAATTGAAAGTTTTTGTTCTTTATTTTTCAACTCATCCCATAATAGCTCATATGACCCTCTAATGGGATTGGATTTCTGATAACACTGAATTTTGGATTCATTATTGATTTTTCGCACAATCCAATAGTATGTATCATTATTACTTTTTGTCCGTCCGTCTATGAATGAAACTTCTTTGTGAAAATATATATTATGCGTTAGAATGATTAATTGCTTAATATGTCCAGTATCCTGTTTTATTCTTTTTATTTCTTCCTTGATTAAAGAACTTACTACAAATAAGATAGTACTATCCAGACTTGATATAGGGTCATCAATTACAACGACTCTATTATCATTTGTCATTTCTGGAGTCTCTCCACCTCTGACAAGTTGCATGAAGTACAAAAAAGTTATAAACGTAATTTCACCTTCACTTAATGTATCTCTAACCAATTCTCCATTTGCCCTTTGAATTTGATATGAATTATTCTCAACAGGAACAATTGTAAAATTAGTAAATCCATAAGCAGTTAAGACCTTGTTTATTTCATCTACTGAAGATTGAACGCTTGTAACCTTTTTATTGTCTTCTTTTATTTCTTTGTCTAATATTTGATAGGCTACTAATAATTCTCCACGATCTTTTTGTAGTTTTTCAATTCCTTTTGTTAAGCCTTTCTCTTTTCTTACAAATGTGTTGATGTTGTCTGCATTTTCATTTAAAATGAATTTCCATATATCTGCAATCAATGTATTTTTTGCTTTTTGGAAATTGGTAACCAATTGATTGTGCCTCTTTATTTCATTATTTGTTTCTTCTATTAACTTTATTATTGCTTCTATTAAAGCTTTGATAGACTCCAATTTTAGACTTCTGCTTGGTTCTTTTTCTTTTGCACTTAGGATTTCTTTATTTGTGGAAAACATCAAATTTAATGACTTATATAAGGCATCTATGGATTGTATATTTAGTTTTGTATTTTTATTTATTTTCCCCTGTTCTAATAATGACGATAATTCATTCAAAAAAAGTTGTAAGCCAGAGATATACTGTGCAGACAGATTTTTTACTACATTCGTATCGTTTATAAATGTTTCATTGAAATATTCCTCAATTTGCTCTTTGAATTTTTTATCTATTGTCTTCTTTTGGCAAAATGGACAAATATCAGAATCTTCCATTATATATTGTCGTCCTTGGTTTACCCAGTCATTTAGATTTAACCGTTGAATAAGAGGGGCTATTTCTATATCTGCCTTTCCTAATATTTTCTTTTCCCAAATAGGATTTTCTTCTACATCAATGAGAAATCTAATGTCCGGTAAAGAAACATGTTCAATGATTTCTGGTGTCGTATCAAATAAAGTCTTAGCCCTATTGATTAAATCATCAAAAGTGCATAACTGCTGATTGTTGCTATTAAACTCGATTTTTACTTTCTCGCAGAAACGTTCTTTACTATTCAAACAACCGACAAAGGCATCTTTAAATAATTTTTCGTGTTTTAATTTAATGTTTTTCCAACAATCATCCTTGAATTGGGAAGATAATAACTCCAATTCTTTTTGCTGGTTTTCGATAACTTTATTATTCTGAATACCTTTTTCTTTCAAATTCTCAAGTTTCTTCTTTTTGTCTTCAATAGCTGCTATTTCTTCTTTAGTAGCTGAGCCTAATGTGAAAACACCTGGGATTTGTGCTGTGCCAAAATTCTTATCCTTAAACGATTTATTATACACCAGTGTACTTAGTGGAATTCCTCCATTCCAAGAAAGTTCACAATCTTTGTACTCGCCAACAGATTTAATTACATTAGAAATAGTTGTTTTCCCACTTCCATTAGAACCATATATGAAGTTTACCTTCTTTAAATCAGATAAATATTCATCTTTAAAAGTAGCAACGTCTTTAATATGAATTTGTTCTATCATACTACACAAATATTACTTCAGTCTTACTTGAAAATTAAGTTTAAACGACAGAGAACCATCGTTTTCTTTGATAATCGAAGCATATTCATGACGAGTGGTACTTGAACGCTCTAAATAAGCGTTTGAGAAGAGGTAATCTTCAAAACGGTTGCGGTCATAGAAATGATAGCAAAGGATTTCTCCATCTTTCTTTACCACTAAATAGCCACCGTTTGCATCAAACTTTCCGCTCCATGCAGTAGCCGGCATCATGCCTAATGCCGCAGAAGTTAAAAGATGTTTGATTTTATAAGCATAGAATGGTGATGCCTGTTCTGTATCATATCCCAAAGGATTAACTTCCGTAATTAGTTCTGCTAATTCCTTCAATGTTGAGATACCGCTATTCAACTGTTCCAAAAGCAAGTTGGCAATTATGGTCGGTAGGTCTCCATCAAGCATAACAAGATTATTGCGAAATATTTGATTGTCGACCTTATCAAACACCAATTTGCCACCTTTCTTTTTAATTGCATTTACCCTGTCTATGACTTTGTTCCGTTTGGGGTTCAAAGAATTAACATAGGCAATATCTTCGTCAGAGAGGGAAACATTAACAATCTTAAAATTAAAATTTGTGGCTTTACTTGCATTTAACAGAGTCGAATCTCCTCCCAACTGAGATTTTATACTGAAACCCATTTCGGAGTTGATTTTAGTTCTACGGTCATGCAGAATAATTCGTATATCCGTTTTGTCCGATGATTTTGCCTTCAAGGAATGACAATAAATGCGATTCATAAAAGCTTCAATTTGCGGAATGGAAAAAGCTCCGTCACTTTCATTGATAGCTTTCAATAATTTCTCTGCTTCATCTAAAAACACAGAAGCAGGGATACGTAGCAAATCTTCGCCTTCGGGCGTTTGAATTACGACATTTTTATCTTGCAGGCTATAGTTATAACTACCTTCTTTTTCTTGTCGAAGAATCATAATTATTGGATAGAACAAGTTCTGAATCTTGTTTAAATTCTGGTCACCTGCATAGACTTTACCTTCACCTAATAGTTTGAGCAAAGTATATATCTCACTCCATTCTCCTTTATTTCCTGTCAGTGCCATATTTCTTGGATTTTGAGAGATTAATTCTTTTGATTATTTCCTGTGCTGTCGCTTGAATAGCCGGTACAGCGACAGAATTCCCAAATTGTTTATAAGCAGATGCATCTGCCACTCCGATTATGAAATTATCAGGGAAACCTTGCAAACGTGCCCATTCTCGTGGGGTCATTCTGCGTAAGCCATCACGATTAATTTCACCTTTAATGTTAGTAACCGGTGTGAAATCTTCAAGGCGGTTGTCAATTACAAGATTGCGTTCTCGCCCCATACCACCTACAACAATGGCATTTGCAACACCATCATCAGGTATTATTTCATATCCGAAGCCATTACCTTTTGCAGCATGTCTTTCTTTATGCGCCACAAGGGTCTTTACATATTGAGTAGAGAGGTAGTATTTTGCCGAAACAGTATTTTCTTCTTTTATATCTGCAAATGTTTTGGTCGTATCTGTCGGAGCTGGATATATAAATTCATTGACATTCTGGTCTTTTCTAAATCCAACGATATACACTCTCTCACGATGTTGAGGAACACCAAAATTCATTGCATTTACAATTTGAGGTTCCGGAACATAATAATCCAAATCTTCCCTTAAAACTTTTAGTATCGTTTGGATGGTTTTTCCTTTGTCATGAATAAGCAGACCTTTAACATTCTCCAAGAAGAATGCTTTCGGACGCTTTCTACGTATGATTTCCGCTACATCAAAAAACAAAGTACCTCTTGTCTCTTCAAATCCGAGTCGTTTCCCAGCCAACGAAAACGCCTGACAAGGGAATCCTGCACACAAAACATCAAAATCATCAGGAATAAATGATTTAGTGGTCTCTTTAGTAATATCGCCAAATGGAACTTCTCCATAGTTTAACAGATATGTTTTTTGAGCCTGAGTGTCCCATTCGGATGAGAACACACATTTCCCGCCAAGATTTTGCATTGCCATTCTAAATCCCCCAATTCCTGCGAACAAATCAATGAACGTAAATTTTGGATTATCTACAGGCAAGAACGGAACTGAAAACAAATCTGAAAATAAAGAATATTGAACACAAACATCTGAAACGCATCTTTCTTCAATTTGCTTGTTATGTACATTGTATATATCCTCTATCAATCCTTCTGCTTTAGATTCATACGGTTTTGCATATTTATATCCTTGATTATGCAGATAATGAGAAACTATTGCCATTTGTTCATCAAATGCCATAACAGTTCCATCTTCATTCAAAGAATGCGGACCATACATTTGCATAACAACCTTATTACCGCCACACATTTTTGTGATGGCTATTTTTTCGGAAGTTTTATTATCTGTATTCATATAATTCAAAATTCTATTTAAGCATTTATCTGGTTCTTTGGTTATGTCCGTTTCCCAAAATCGAAAAACTTTCCATCCTTGTTTCTGCAATTCGGCATTAACCTCTTTATCTCGCTCAATGTTTCGTTCAATTTTAGAGTGCCAAAAAACACAGTTGCTCTTATGGTCGTTCTTCCTTATCTCCCAATTTCTACCATGCCAAAATTCACCATCGCAAAATATAGCAATTTTATGACCTTTGATTGCAAAATCAGGCTTGCCAAATACAGATGTATCATTTTTGCGATACCTTACTCCGGCATTCCAAAGCAATTTGCCAAATAGAAGTTCTAATTTGGTCCCTTTGCCCTTATTGGCTACCATATTTTTATGGCGTTGTTCTTTTGTCAGGTGATCCATTGATATTGTTTTTGGAAACAGTTTACACCAAATCCAATTTACAAAGATACTCATTTTAATTCACATACAGTCTAAGGTTGGCAGATAATAATAGAAAAGGGCACAACTTTACTCATTTTTAATATGTTGTATTGGCAAAAACGACTCTTTACACAAAAAACAATACGGATAACAAGGCTTTTTAGAGCGTTTGTTATCCGCAAAAAATGAGAATTATATCTTAATACCCCGATTTTGTTTCCTTGTAGGCATTCCCAATGCTTGCATAAACTCGTCTTTCTTGCGCCTGAACCAACTGACATGTGAAACACCGTCTATGTTGAGGTTGAAATTACCATCCTTGTCCTCTTTAAGTGAACATATCGTTTTGTCTGCCCTGAAATGTTGGTTAAACTCTCGTGAATACAGTTCACCTTTAATGGAAACATCCTTGAATGCGCATAGTTTCCTAATCACGGCATCGCCAAAGTTCAGCGTATCACGCAAGAATTTAATGGTCGGCATCAGTTTTTCCACATAAGGGAAATAGCGTTTGACAAAATCCACAAACTCGGACAGCTTACTGTTCTGTTGTTCGTAAGCGTTTTTTATTTCCTGTATCTGCTTGGCTTGTTGATGTTCCCTTTGTCGGGCTTCTTCTTCAAGTTCAAGGATGCGGTCTTGCAAATCTTCATTCCTGTGTTCCAATGCTTTCATTTTCCCTCCCCCGAAAAGAGAACCCACGCTTTCTGCTATGTTGGTCGCTGCGGTAGTGGCTGCACCTTTCAGCTTCTCGGTCTGTACCTCTTTCTTGGCTTGTTTGAGTTCTTCCTGTGCCGTTTCTTTCTGCTGCTGCAAGTCCACCACCTCCGCTTTCAGACTGTCGGCAAGCCGTTGGGTGTCCCGATAATACTGTGTCGTGGACTTGTGCCGTGCCTTTGAACCCTCAATGCCACGCTGCAACCCGTACTTTGCCATCACTACGGCATAACTATCTTGATAGGATTTCAGCTTCAAGCGTGTCATGATGTCATCGGCACATAGACGGACAGTATTGGCAGGTTTCTTGCGATAGCGTTTCTTAGCCTGTTCCTCACGTTTCTTGCGCTTGCGCTCTCCCTTGACTATCGGGACGAGTGTGATGTGTATGTGTGGCGTTTCCTCGTCCCTGTGCAGGTGTGCCGCCACAATATTCTCCTTGCCGAACAGGTCGGCAAAATATTTCATATTGTCGGCACACCATTCGTCAAGTCTGCCCTCCTTTTCGATACGCTTCATATCCTCGTGCGTTCCCGACACGTTGATACGGATAGCCCGAACTTGGTTGTTCCCGATTTTGCGTGTCAGTCCCGCTTCCTCCAATCTCTTTTGAATGGCTGCCGTGCGGTCTTTTATCCCATCGGGGTAAGTGATGAGTTTTCGGTTAAGGTGCGTGCGTGTGGGGTCTGCGTTCTTCGGTATGATGAAACGCTCGATGTGGGCGGTCGTTCCGCTGTCGGAACCGTGCGCCTTTTCCATGTGTAATACTACGAATCCCATATATAATTCCTTTCTTATTCTGCTTGTGAAACATCGTTTGATTATTGCTTGTGTACGGCTGTTGCCGTTGGTCTTGGAGAGTCCAGAGAGGTGCAACCTCTTTGGCTTATTGGGGAATTTTCAGCGTTGCTTGCAATGCGGCTCGGAAAATTCCCTAATAAGCTACGGTATTTTCCATCGGTAAATACCCGTGCCGCTGCAAGCATCCCCTTACATCTTCAGCCCTTTCTTTTTCGGTGGCTGTATCATCCGCCTTGCGGATTGGACTTGCTTCCTCTCTTTTATCGGCTCAGCCGATTGGGACATGGGCTTGCCACACAGGTAATCGTTCAGGTCTTTGTGTCCGTTGTAGTTGTCGGAGAAGTCCCGGATACGTCCGCTGAACTCTCTCGCCAATTCCAAGTACGCATTTCTTCCTGCCTCGTCATTGTCAAGCAGGCAGTGGATGCGCTCATAGCCGTGGAGCACATCCATTGCTTTGGAAACATTGGCAACCGAATTGAGGATGATGTAATCCTGCCTGTCAAGGTTGGGCATGGTCGGGCAGTTCCTCATCCGTAACGCAAGAAATGACAGGTAGTCCATCATACCCTCGAATACGAGGCATTTCTCTCTCGGCTCTCCCTGCTGACGGATATGGCTGATGTCCTTCGGTGCGATACAGCCCTTGAAGAAACGGTTGCGCACTTCATACCCTCCTGCCACATTCGGGAAACCGATGGCGAAATAGGGCTTGCCGTTATGGATGAAATGTAGTTCCTTACATTCCTGCCTTGCCAAGTCGGTGTTTATGCCTCGTTCCTGCAAATAGCTGAGCAATGCAGGATGGGTAAGTTCTCCTATTTCTAAATGTTGGAAACCCGGTTCGGATGCTTGCTGGCGAAAAGAGAAAGATACGGGACGGATGTGCGGTACTCGTTCCGCTATCTTGTTAAGCAAATAAGGCACGTAATCGGACTCATATAGTTCCTCTGCCAATGCGATGATGTTGCCGCCTTTACCAAGTCCGAAATCGTACCATTGATTAAGTTCGGTGTTTACCTTGAACGAGGCGTCTATTTCCTCTCTCAACGGTGATTTATACCAAAGGCTGTTGCCTTGTTGTTTGACGGGCGTGTAGCCCAGACTTTGCAGATAGTCTGCAATGCGTATGTTTTTTACTTCCTGTATGTTCATAATTTTCCTATGGTTTGATGATGATTGTAAAACCGATGAATTGATGAATGTGTATGCCAAGCTATTGGATAGCAGTATTATACATCCTTATCATAATTTCATCAAAGCACTTACCAAAAGAGAAAATCATCATTTGCCTTATCGGGCTTGGTCTGCCTGACCTGTTTTCTCTTTTCATCAGCAAGTTATTTTTGATGAGTATTTGATGAGAAAGTAATCCTTTGCATATCAGTACAGTTATATACTTATTCATCATTTCATCAAAATAATCAGAGTATTGCCAGCTGTTCTCTTGTTACGGTATAGAACCGTCCGATTCTTCGTATGGGAGAATATCGGCACTCTCGGGTATAGTCCACTTGATAGGTGGTGTAAGTAAGTGTATTCGGTGCAGGTGTTAGTTTCCAACACTCCTGCAATACCTTACGGACTTGGTGCTTCTCCACCTTTATCTGCGAGTGTACCAACAAAAGAAGAAGGTCGTTGTAACAGAATGAGAATGTGTCCGTGCCGACACTATCCATGATGTCAAGGATAAGTTCTTGCATCTCTAACTCCAATCGGTTGCGGTTGCTGCGGATAATCTTCTGCAAGGCTTCGGTATGTAGCAATGAGGGGGCAAACCACATACGGCTTTCCTTTTCGGTGGATAGTTGTCTATGTTGCAGGAAATGGAGAAAGGCGGGTGTCTCCGCTTTCAGCTTTTGCAGGAAGTCGGTATCATCGGACTGCAAGCGGTCTATCTTGCGCACCCAATAGCGTGTTTCCCCTGCATCTATGATTACGGGCAGATACTCGTTGTTGGAGCATAGCACGAACTTGGCAAAGAACGCTATCTCGTCACGGTCTTTGCCTTTGGCTTCCACCTTATAGGATAGTGTTGTACTGAGGTTCTTCAACCTCTCGCTGTCCTCCCTGCGGTTGAGCAGCACCTCATCCACCACGATAAGGAGTTTTCCAGCCCAATCGGAATTGAACTGGCTGCGGAAATCCTCGTTGGTGTTGAACGTGACATTGTTCTGAAAGAGGGCTTTCAGAAAGTTGAGAAACGTACTCTTACCCGTGTTGCGTTCTTCCGATACCAGCAGCAGGATGGGCAGTTTTTGGATGGGTTGCAGGTAGAGCAGCTGCAGATAGTCCATCCCCAACTCGTATTGCTCTCCGAAAATGTGCCGTATCAATGATTGGATGTGCGAGAAATCACCTTCCTTTGGTTGGTGGTCTATCGGTTCATAGAGGTTTAGGAACTTACCGACCACGGGGCGGTAGCCGATGTGTTCGGGTACGGTGCAGAAACCGTCATACTTGGGAACGCTGCCGATGTAATCCTTGCCATAGTCTTGGCGCAGGGTTTCGTTGTTCCACGCGATGCGTTTCTTTACATACCCTCCGTTCAGTCTTGGCTGCTCCACAATCTTGTAGAGCGTTGTGCCCACTCGGATGAACTCTTCTTTTGCCACGCTGCCATCTGATGGCGGCTTGTGGCTGTCTTGTTGTTTGTTAGCTGACATAATCAAATGGTTTTAAGTTTGAAAAATACCAGCTACAAAAGTATAAGTATTTAATGGATAAGTTGTTACGCAAAATATAGCAGAATGTAGAAAAAAGCCCCTCGGAGCAAAAACTTTCAATGGTTTGGCAATGGAATCGGATTGGAAAAACGAAAAAACTCCCGAAAAACGAATGGTTACATTACGCTTTTTCGGGAGAAAAAATCAGAGTATCTGTCGTGTTGTTGTACTGACTTGCGGATTTACTGACTGCATTACGTCAGTTCCTCATCCCAATCTACGAGAGGTATTTGGACTTGGCTATATCGGTACTGTTCAGCGAAAAGAAGATGGCTTGTTTCTCTTTTCGCAAGTACAGCCTTTTCAGAATGGCGTTGCGCACCTGCTTCGCTCCGAATGTGCCGAAGTGGAAGGCGAGGGCGATTATCGTTTCAAGGTTGTAAAACTCCCTGCTGTACTTGTCGGATAGGCAGATGGTACGCTTTATCTCGTACTCTCTCAACACGCCACTCTTGCAAAGAGCCTTTATCCCTGCCCGAATGGTCGGGGCGGTGACATTGAACAACTCGCAAAGTTCCCATTCGCTCATGGCGGTTGCCTGTATATCGGTCGGTAGGACTACTATGCCGTACTCGTCTATGCTGATGATGTTCCTTTCTGCTTTCATTACCGTTTGATTTAGTGTTATTAGATGGCACTGCAAATGCTTTTCTCCATATCTCCCAATTTGTCTGATAGTTGTTCCAAGTCCTGACTAATCTTTTGGGCGGTTATCTTCGCATAGATTTGGGTCGTTTTTATGTTGGTATGCCCCAACAGTCTGCTGACGGTTTCAATGGGTACTCCGTTGGATAGCAGAATGGTTGTTGCTGCCGAATGCCGGGCAACATGATAGGTAAGGTGCGTTTTTATGCCGCACAGTTTGGCAATGGTTTTCAGTATCTTGTTGCAGGTCGTGTTGCTTGGCATTGGGAATACCTTGTTGTCCCTTGTCATGCCTTTGTACTTTTCAATGATACGTTTAGGAACATCCAACAGACGAATATTCGATTCGGTGTTGGTCTTCTTTCTTCGGGTGATAATCCAAAGGTTGCCGTCAAAGAATGTTTGCAGGTTGTCTTCCGTGAGGTTCTTAACATCGGAGTATGCCAATCCTGTAAAGGTGGAGAACAGGAATAAGTCCCTGACAAGCTCGTGTGTCTTGTTGGGCATTTCGGTATTCATCATGGTGTGTATCTCCTCTTTGGTGACATACCCCCTGTCCACGCTTTCGGGAGAGTTGATATACCCTGCAAAGGGGTTGAAAGGCAAACGACCATCATTCCTCGCTATGGAAACGATATGTTTCAACACAATCATGTAGCCCCATATCGTGTTGGTGCGGCATTTCCTGTCCGTGCGCAGGAAATACTCGAAATCGTTGATAAATGTGAGGTTCAACTCTTTAAGGGGAATGTCGTTCCGCTTGTAGGTATGCGGAAGAAACTCGCAGAGGTGTTTGTAAACGGTTTTGTAGCGTTGGTATGTTCCTTGCGCCCTGCTGTGTCCGACTTTCTTGGCAAACTCACTGTTGTGCTGCTCAAAGAGTTTCAATAGGGTTTCCTGCTTGACACCGATACCGAGATAGGCATCTTTGAGTTTGGCGGCAGTGACATATCCGTCCGTTTGCATCAGTTCCTGATAACGGCGGTTTACCTCCACACGGATTTTATCAACGGCAACGTTGATTTTCTGCGCTTCGGCACTCTTGCCCGAAGCACGGTTGTTCTTCACGTCCCACAACCGCAAGGGAACATCCATCTTGCAGCTGAACTGCTTGATTTCTCCGTCAACGGTAAGACGGCACATCAAAGGCAGGTTGCCGTTGGGCTTTTCGCTGCCTTTCTTCACGTAGAATAAGACCTTAAAAGTACTTCTCATAACTCACTTTTTTTTGTTACAAAATTAGTTTATAGTGAGTTACCGACAGATACGACAAATGACGCCAAACAATGAAATCTTTCGGTTTCGCAAGAAATTTTCATCATCACACGGGTAATGATAAAGTAACTGAACTTTTGCGCTGTTTGGCTATATTGTGGTTCTCTTTGGCTTTTTGCCGAGAGAAAAATATAGCGTAACGAACGCTTTTTCAGTCTGTTCGCTACGCTTTTCTCAATTTTGCTTTCTCGCTATGTGTTTATTTTA
>ERZ791927.262-NODE-262-length-58967-cov-4.483467_pt1 | contig 58967 bp, 49 predicted proteins | sample MGYA00510130_ERZ791927 | MGnify/ENA primary metagenome ERZ791927 (study PRJEB30046, sample SAMN00792055) | human gut metagenome | study: EMG produced TPA metagenomics assembly of the A metagenome-wide association study of gut microbiota in type 2...
GTCAACACTTTTTTAAAACTTTTTTCAACTTTTTCTTACTCGTTGACCACCCTTGCTCGGTGGACTTTTATAATAGCATTAGTCTTAGTAGTCTGTCAATAACAAAAATATGATTTTTTTACTTTCTTTTTACGAGGATCTTACATCCTCTAAATCTAGTATTGTCTCTCTAGATCTTGTATTTATCATTCTTTATCTGATTATTTTTATTTGTAGATACATTTTAAACAATTTATTCCTCAGACGAAAAAGAAGTATCCAACCGGATACTTCCTAATCACCTTATTGGTAGCTAAAACGGAGAAAGAGGGATTTGAACCCTCGCGCCGCGTGAACGACCTACACCCTTAGCAGGGGCGCCTCTTCAGCCTCTTGAGTATTTCTCCAAGTAATTCGTCTGAATGACATCCGCTACCAATATTCTGTTGTGCATCATCTGTGACGCAAAAGTTATTATACAGAAACCTTTAACCTTTGTCAATCATAATTTCTAAGTAACATGCAAATTAACATGCAAATGGATATATCTGAATTAAATCGGCAATTCAGATATATCCCTAGTATGCGGTAGAATCGGAAAAGACTATTGATGATAATAAAAATTAACAATAAAATAGTACCATTTATTTCATTAAGAGAAAACTGCCTCCCTACTCTACGACAAGCGTAAACTTTAATTCATATTCAGAACCATCATTAAACCAATACTTCAAGTTAAAAGGATAACTTCCAGATTCAGGTGTTGTTTCTTCACCGTTGTTAATCGGAATAACACGTTTGCATCCATTAGTGTCAATCGACGTGTCATAATCACTCGGTACAATATTAGAGTGTACTATCCACCAACCCCAATTTTCGTAACCATTGCCGTAAGCAGAGTCTTGCGATGTATATGCTTTCATGGTATCAAATACAATTACATAATCCCCATCTTTAAGCGTATATGACGCATCTTGTTCCAATATTTCTCCGTTTTTTGTATTATCATTATATATAGTACAATACGGTGTTGTACCCGTTAAACTATTAACCCATTCATAAACGTCTTTATACTCAGTTCCCACAATATCATTTGACAGATCCGGATTTGGCATTATATTCAGTTGATAATAATAGTGAGTTGACTTATATGTTGGATAAAAGCCCAGCGTTTTCGTTGTGTTATAATCAAGGTTTATATTAGAGGTAAAACATACATAATTTATAATACCACCCTTATCATCTTCACCGCAGAAATCATATTGTTTGTTGTGGTCAAAACCATAGCCCCATGAATAATCAAAATCATTTAATGGTGTAGGCAAAACAGCTATAAACATCCTGTTCTTACAATATGGTACATCCAGCGTGTAAGCTTCAATCCCTTCAATATCATCGGGATTCTCAACAGCCAAACCGGTTGTGTAATCAAAAACCTTATCAGCATCGCTCGCTTCCATTCCCAAGATGCCGTTAAACGTGTTCCAATTTACCATTCTTTTAGGTTCAAGAAGCATTCCACCATCCTCGTCGCTCCAGACAGCAAACGTGAATCCCTCTGTCGGCCATTCAATCGTCTTCATCCATTCTTTCAGTGTTTGTCCATCAGTTTCCGATGACTTGTTATCCTCTGTAGCAGCATTATCATGTAAATTTTCTGAGTCATCTGACTCAATTGCAAGCAGATTGCTTTCGTCATTCACATCTGAAGCAAATGCTGTTGAACTATCCGTTCCGGACGAACCACATCCCATCAATAAGATCATAATCAAAAATAACAATGCAATTAGTTTAAAGTTCTTTTTCATCATGTTTCCTCCACTCGTATAAAAGTATTTATTATTTTGTTTTAGTAAATATATTTACTAATTGCAATAGTAAATTTTTTTACTAGTTATACTTATATATATGGATATTGAAAACACCTATGTAAAAAGAATAAGGGATCTTCGAGAAGATGCCGACTACACTCAAGAATACGTAGCCGCTTATTTAGGTACGTCTCAAACTATGTATGCTCGATATGAAAGAGGAGCCAACGAACTTCCAATCAGACATTTGATTAAGCTACATGAATTGTACGGTGTATCAACTGACTATTTACTAGGTCTTGCCAATAATTCATATCATCGAATAACAAATGAGAAGCAAAACAGAAAATAGGTTAAAGATATATTGGATACAGATAAAAGAAAGCACCGATTATTAGGTAACAAAGATGTGGTTGCTAAAAAGTCGAATGACTCTTGTTTTTATCACCCCGGATCCCTTCACCCAAGTTAAGACTAGGAATTTTTCGAGGCGAGTCTTCTCACGCATCTCTGGAATTTCCTCAGTCTCATCCATAAAGTTTTGTTTTCGTAGACATCCATATAAATAACCCGTAACAGTTCCGTCATACCTATATGAAAAAAATCCTTATGCCAAGATTCATTCTGTCTCAATGGATTCATTTTCCTTCACATCCCGGATTCTCCATTTACCATTCCGGTATCCTGACAGATCGGAATGGTATCTTTCTGAGCAATGTGCAGATTATCCTGAAGCTGTCCCAATACCTTCTTCCCGATTGGGGAGACCTCCGTATCAACCGCATTCCGGAGAGTCTGCTGCATATCCGGCGTCAATACGGGTTTTATGCGGTTGCAACAAATCTGGATGATTCTGCCAAAGATATTTTAGAAGTCAGTGCAAACCGCTATAAGATCGAAGACTGTTTCCGGATGATGAAGACAAACTTCTCAGCACGTCCGGTTTTTCATCAGAAACGGGAACGCATCATGGCACATTTTATGATCTGCTACACAGCACTGCTTATTTACCGGCTGATGGAGAAAAAGCTGGATCTGCATGGGACTCATTACACGGCAGATACACTGATAGAGACCATGAAAAGTATGGACGTGGCAAACATCGAGGATATGTGCTACATGTCAACCTACACGAGTTCTGATGCGTTTACTGCCCTGAATGCAATAACCGGGCTTGGTCTGAACAAAAAATACTATCAGCCAAAAGAACTGAATAAAAATAATTTTGAAGTGATATCTCCATACAACATACTTTAAGACATCAAAAGTGGCAGAATCCAAGTAAAATCAAAGGATTCTGCCACTATACTTTTCTTTAAGTGTCGAAGATGGGATTATACAAAAACCTCTTGGCTTTGTCAATGCATTTTACGTTATTTTTAAATGGTTATTTTTAAATGTTCCTGCAAAAAGAAACAATTATCAAACGATAAGCTTCTTCCTGTCCCCGTTCATGGCTTTTCTTCTTCTCTCAGCATAAAATTTCATCAAATCTCATATGATTTTCAAGTCAGCTGTCATATATTTTCATATACATTTGTCGTAGCATTTCCTATTCTGCACTGACGGAATTGGCGCTGACGGAGTTTCCGCTTACAGAATTACCGCTTACCGTGCTCTGCGTCTTAGCCGTGTTGCCCGAAATACTGTTACCGCTGACTGTGGAGCTGCTCTCCGGTTCCAGATCCGGGAAGGAATAGACCACATTTTCATTATCGTCTGCCACTTCAATGGAATAGCTCTTCGTTACATAACCGGACTTCCGGAAGGTAAGGACGTGTGTTCCTGCAGTCTTCGTGTAGGTAACCGGTGCATAGCCCTTATACAGGTTGTCCTCATATACTTCGGCTCCATCCGGAGTCTGAATGGTAATTGTTGCGCTCTCCTTCTTATCCGAAGCCCAGGAAATATCATTATCCGATACCGAACTCTTGCTCTGGGGCAGATTCAGCTGCAGCTTCAATGGTTCTTCACCGGTAACATCAAAGAACTGACTGACCGTATCATAACCGGAAGCACTGACGGTAAGCTGATGCATACCTACCGGCAGCTTTAAGGTATAAAGCTGGTTAATCAGATTGTTATCAACATATACCGAAGCACTTTCCGGTGTGATATCAAAGGTGACCTGTCCGCTTTCCGGAACCGGCTTCTCAATATCACCAAGATCCAGTGTCGTAATTTCATCCCGGCGGATCTCCACCTCCCGGCTTTCCTCCAGAAGATCTGTGGTCAGCCGTACCTGATAGCTACCCTCCGGTACAGAAAACAGCATTTCCGGTGAAACCTGCGAAATCACCGTCTGTCCGATCTCAATCCAGCCGCCAACGAAATACTCTTCATTCTTAAGCTCCAGATAGCCATGTCCCCGATCCACGCGGATGCTCAGGACCTCCTGACCGATCCCCTGCATGGAAATCACATCCTGGCTTATAACCTGTTCGGGCAGAATCTCCTCCTGACCGGAAAAAACAAGCAGCCGGTCACTTAAATGGTATTCCTCCTGCCCAACCGTGATCGTCCGGTTCCCGGTATTCATGCTGAATTTCTGGATATCTCCATAATTCCATGAATCCGGACTGATCTGCAAAGATCCCATTTTTTCCATGTTGCTGTTATAGGCAAGCGTCACGATGCTTCCCGGAATAAGCTGATCCACAGTCAGCGGACCGCCATACTTATCCGTAAGCACGGTTGCTCCGTCATAGGAAAGTGTCTTTTCTTCCCGCTGATTCATCTCACAGATCGTAATTGTCTGCGCCTGTTTATCCACACGCTTAACCACTCCGGAAGCACTGGATACATAAATATCCACCGGCTCCTCCTGCGTATTCTCAAAAGAACTCTCAAACGTGGATTCCTGCGCAAGTCCGGTGCTGCTGCATCCCGTTGCAGTCAGACACAATAACGCACACAATACGATGATTTCATTTTGTTTCTTCCCAGATTTCTTCATAAAGTACCTCATATTTCATATCCGCATAACAATTTCCCTGTTGCTCCAGACGGCCTTTTCTATATTGATTATGTGTAGCCATTCAGCCCTGCCCATTCATAAGGTTCCGGATTGTACAGATCTCTGATTAGTTACAAGTATACTCCACGATAATGCTCGAGAAAAGTCTTTTTTTCCTCTTCCAGATCCAGAAGCCGGTAAAGCTTCTCCATATTCTTCATCGGTATCCAAGCCTTACCTGAATTATAGTAAAAATTGGCTATTTTCCAGAATTTTTCCGGATAGGCGAGTCTTCCATACAGATGAATCTTCTCCGCAGCCGTAAGCGGGCGAACCTTTTCATATTCCCCGATCAGCTGAAAAGCCAGCTTTTCCTGCCAGGAGGTTTTCTCCAGGATCTTGCGCAAGAAGAGTCCAAGATCCCTCGTTATATCCCCAATGGCACATTTTTCAAAATTGATCAGAAAGGTCTTTTCCTGCTCTGTCAGAATATTATGATACTGAAAATCTCCGTGGCAGATCCCCGAAGGTACGGGCTGTGCCGCAAACCTCTGCATTTCCTCTTCAACCTGAAGTGCCTGTTCAAAAAAATAGGTATAATTCTGCATAAGAAGTATTTCAAAATCCGACTTCTGGCTTCTTGTCTTCAGAAAACGCCGGATTTTCTTCAATTCCCTGGTATGACGGTTAAACTCCAATGCAGAATTCTCCGGTATTTCCACAGGTGTATTTCCCTCCTGCCAAAGCTGCGTTCTATGGAGCTGTGCCAATGCCCGGACCGCCTGATTGCAGTTTTCGGAATCCTTCAGATCACATTCCCTGCCGGCAAAATAAGTCTTAAGGACATAGGCCGTTCCGTCAAAGTCCATGGTCAGAAGCTCTCCTTCTTTATTCTTAAGGATCTGTTCAGCCGGAAACTGTTGTCCATGAAGAAGCTCTAAAACCTCATTCTGCAAATGGATTTTGTTTCTTCTTTCGATATATTCTTTAAAAATCAGCATTCCCTGATTTGTTTCACAAAGAATAGCGCCCCGCCCCTTCGTGGTGCGAAGCACTTCTACATCATAATTGTCAAGCAGCGAAACGCATCTGTCGTTCACATTCAATCCCCCTAACCACTGTCATGGTCTATCCTATGAACAATTCCTGCAAAGTATTACTGTTTTGCTGCAGACAATAAATATTCTTTGGTATTTCTGGATGGATCTTCAATCACAAGTGAAAGAAGCTCCTTTAATTTCACACCAACCTGCGGACCCTCCGGAATACCGGCCTCCCGGATCAGATCACTTCCCGTTACCGCAAGCTGCTTCAGGGAAACGCACTCCCTGCTGGCAACGATATCCTCATATATTTCCTTTAATTTTGCCAGATCCTGTTCCTTTTCCTTACGCTTATACATACTCTGTGCCAGCGTATCCGCCTCCCGTACTTCAAACAATAACGGGAAAATATCATCACCAATCTTATTTATCGCCCGGCGCACGCTTTTCCGTGACAGCTCCATACGGACATCATGGTATCTTACCAGATTTGTTACATAATAGATGGATTTATTATCAAACTTAAGCCGCCGCATAATTTTCTGTGCATAAGCTGCTGAAATTTCCGGATGACCGTGGAAATGATTGATTCCGCGCTCATCGGTTGTAATGGCATCGGGCTTCCCTATATCATGGAACAGCATTGCAAGACGCAATACCTTGTCCGGACGGATCTCACACATGGAATGCAGAATGTGCTCTCCCACCGTATAGCAATGATGGGGATGATTCTGGTTCGTAGTCATGCAGATATCAAATTCCGGAAGAATGACCTTCGTAATCCCCGTTTCATATGCAATCCGCAGATCATCCGGATGGGGAGAGGTCACCAGCTTCACCAGTTCCGTCTGAATCCGCTCTGCACTGATATTCTTCAGATTCGGTGCAAGCACCCTGATAGCATCCGCCGTCTCGGCTTCAATTTCATATCCGAGCTGTGCAGAAAAACGTACCGCACGCATCATCCGCAGAGCATCCTCCGTAAAACGTTCTATCGGATTCCCTACGCAGCGGATCACCCGCTTCTGAAGATCCCCCGTTCCGTCAAAAGGATCCACCAGTCCCTGTTCGTCGTTGTAGGCCATGGCGTTAATGGTGAAATCCCGCCGTTTCAGATCTTCAATCAGATTTGAAGTAAAAATAACCTCTCTGGGATGACGACAGTCCTCATATTCCCCGTCAATCCGGTAGGTCGTGACTTCATAACCAATGCCATGCAGCATAATCGTTACCGTACCATGCTTAATCCCCGTATCGATCGTATGGGAAAACAGTTCCTTGATCTGCAGGGGCTTGGCCGAGGTCGTAATATCATAATCTTCAGGGATTCTTCCAAGAACCGAATCACGAATACAGCCGCCTACAGCATATGCTTCGTAGCCGGCTTCCGTAATCGTTTTTATGATCTGTTTTACATCTTCGGGTAATTCAATTTGTCTGATTGGACTCATTCTTTTTACCTGTATTTTTACCTGTATTATGAAGGGAAGAGTTAATAAGCTCTTCCCCAATATACCATTTTCTTTGCAGGTTTGCCACAGTATACACACTTATCGGACAGACATTCCTGATGGAACGGCATGCAACGGCTGGTTACTGCCATGTTTTCCTTAATGGCCTCTTCGCAGCTTGTCTCACCACACCACATTGCCTTTACAAATCCGGTCTTCGTTGCGAAAATTTCCTCGAATTCTTCTCTGGTTGTTGCGGTATAGGTATGGGATTCTACATGCTTTCTTGCTTTCTCTAACATATCGGACTGCATCTGCTTTAACAGTGCATCTACGGTTTCTGCAAGCTGATCAAGTGCTACCTCGACCTTTTCCCTCGTATCACGGCGGCAGATCACACACTTGCCTGCTTCGATATCCTTCGGTCCGATTTCCACACGAAGCGGAATTCCACGCATTTCCTGTTCAGAGAATTTCCATCCGGGACTCTTGTCGGAATCATCAACCTTTACCCGGAAGTTACTTAATACTTCCTTTAATTCGTTTGCCTTTTCCAGAACGCCTTCCTTCTTCTGCTGGATCGGGATGATCATAACCTGTGTAGGTGCAATCTTAGGAGGAAGTACCAGTCCGGAATCATCACCATGAACCATAATGATCGCACCGATAATTCTGGTGGACACTCCCCAGGAAGTCTGATGAACATATTTTAATTTGTTATCCTTGTCTGTAAACTGGATTCCGAATGCTTTCGCAAAGCCGTCACCAAAGTTGTGGCTGGTTCCGGACTGAAGTGCCTTGCCATCATGCATCAATGCTTCAATGGTATAAGTTGCTTCTGCTCCTGCAAACTTCTCCTTCTCGGTCTTACGTCCTTTAATTACAGGGATTGCAAGTACTTCTTCACAGAAATCAGCATAAACGTTAAGCATCTGCTCGGTACGTGCCTGTGCCTCTTCTGCCGTTGCATGTGCGGTATGTCCTTCCTGCCACAAGAACTCTCTGGAACGCAGGAAAGGTCTGGTTTCCTTTTCCCAACGGACAACGCTGCACCACTGGTTATATACCTTCGGCAGGTCACGATAAGACTGGATATCATTCTTATAAAAATCACAGAACAGTGTTTCAGAGGTAGGTCTGACACACATTCTCTCCGGAAGGGGATTTAATCCGCCATATGTTACCCAGGCTACTTCCGGTGCGAATCCTTCTACATGATCCTTTTCCTTTTCAAGTAAGCTTTCGGGGATAAACATGGGCATATATACATTCTCTACTCCAACTGCCTTAAAACGGTCATCAAGCTGTCTCTGAATATTCTCCCAGATAGCATAACCTGCCGGCTTGATTACCATACATCCCTTGACATTGGAATAGTCAATTAATTCTGCCTTCTTTACCACATCAGTGTACCACTGCGCAAAGTCCTCATTCATCGAGGTAATTGCTTCTACTAACTTTTTCTCTGCCATGTTATTCTCCTCTGTCCGGCCATTGTTCACTGCTAAACCGTTTGTTTTTACTCTGTCTGCTTCGCAGCCGCTTCTTTTTCTTTGACTGTCTGGCTCACGAATCCGTGCTTCGCACTCTTCATCCTGCTTCGCAGGATATTCGTTCGCTAATGATGCCTGAAAAACAAATGTCTGCTTCGCAGCCGCTTGTTTTTCTTTGGCATCATTATATTCTACACCATTTTACGCCCATTGCCAATAGGATAATGAGAAATGGAAGATTCAATACATTCGCAAAACTAACCATATTATGTACCAAATAACAGATTACCGCAACTGCAATGCTGATACTGTATGGATTTTTTGACTGTTTTCCGGTTTTATAAAGGTAAGTGATAAAAATGCTCAGATAACTGACAGTTCCGACAATTCCATGATTCACAAGCATCGTCAGGATTTCGCTATGGGCATTGGTCAGCCGCTCATTGCCAAAATACTGCCACAATTCGTCTGCTACCTGCGGGATGGAATAGGCATAAGCTGAAAAGCAGTCCTGTCCGACACCCAAAAGTCTTTGTAAAGGTGTCATCTGTGCAAGAATCATCATGGCTGCCCGGTACGTCATTCCACGCCCATTTCCCCAGGTATCATCTCCCCACGGCAGCCGGTCATAAAGCTCCGACAGTTCCATTCCATTCGAAACACAAAAATAACTGTAAAGCATCATTGCTGCCACAAAAGCAACAAGTAATCCACCCAGGATGCCCAATCCTCTCCGTATCCACTTGCCGGTCTGCTCTTTATATTTCAGCAAAATCCAGAATCCCCCAAGGAACAACCCTCCTGTTACGAGCAAGTAAACTGACAGGTTTCCCCCGGTAAAGTACCCGCACAGATTCTCTGTATCATACTGGTATCCATCCGGAACAAGGATCCGCATAAGCCGGATGAGCTGTGCTGATCCGCACCATATTGTCCACAAAATCATAAGCCGCAACACTCTTCCTGGTCCATAAGACGCAAGCCAGAAAAGCGCCAGAAATAAGCCTGCAAAAAACAGAAACACACTGCTGCTTCCCTGACTGAAGCCGGCTGCAAACCCGAGCAGCGTGATTACAGCACTGAAAACCATCATTCCCTTTTCTTCCGATAAAAGAAAAAGTGATGCACTTACTGCAGTAAAAATCACAAGATATCCGGTAAACCAGTTAATATTGCCAAGAGTTGACAGAAACCCCGGGTTACGGATTTCCAACGGGATGAGATAAATGGAAAACCGGTCCAGAATCCCCAGCAGGTAAATTCCACCGGAAGCCAACAATGCCAGGTAAATGATCCATTTGTCCGGCTTCCACAAAAGCCGGATCATCAAATACAGCAGGCACAATACACCATAGAGCGCAAAGCCCATATTCCAGCCTTCTGTCCCGAACAATGCTTCCTTACGATCTACCGCCAGGGCAAGGGTAAGAAGCAGTGTTCCTGCAAATACAAGAATGCTGATATCCGTTGCCTGAAGCTGCAGGCTCTTTTCCTTCAGCTCCCGGATCAGCCGGATCACGAAAAACAAAAGCAAAACTGCTGCCGTGCTTAAGGAAATCCGGATCCAGAAGGAATACTTCGCTCTTCCAATCTCCACATATCCTTCCTTCATATAGAAGGGATACGCAACAAACAGCAGTAATAAATATGCAGTTACCAGTAAATTAGCCGTCTTTTTCATGATCTTCAGTATACCACAAAAATTTCAGGATTTCACAAATAATTACCAGGGAAAGAGGCCCTTTAATTACTCCTGCAACACCGAACAGATGGACTCCCGCAAACACGGAAAACAAAATTCCGATCGGCCAGATTCCAACCTTGTCCCCAATCAGCCGTGGTTCGAGCATTTCGCGGATCAGCGCGCACAATCCATACAGCACGATGCAGACAATTGCTTTCCAGTATTCTCCGGTAAAAAAGTAAATTACTCCGAGAGGAAGCAGCATAATTCCCGTTCCGATAAAGGGCAGCATATCCATAAAACCTGTCAGGAATCCATAAAAAACCGCTCCGCTCATGCCGATCAGACTTAAGGTAACTGCACATAAGACGCTGATGATAAGCAGAATGATTAATTGCGCCCTCAGAAACGTTTTCAGATAAGCCACTACCTTCCGGAATACCTCCCGGATTCCCCGGAATTCCGGTGTTTCAAGCTTTTGGGCAATTTCTCCATAATCCTTAACAAGCAGCATTACTGCTATAAAAACAACAGCCAAAAATGCAAAGCAGGATATCATTCCTTTCATATAGGTAACCGATTTTCCCATAATCACCGGTATAATATTCGTTTGGAAATTATCTGCAAAAACCGTAATCTGCTGAATCACAAAGCCCTGCAGCTTCTGCCCATTGAAGCCAAACAGCCTTTCCAGATTATCACAGCAACAGGAAAGTGCTGTTTCCCAATTGGAAAAATAATCAGGGATCCGGCTCCAAAGATCGCCACCACCGTTCATCACAATAAAACTGAAAATCCATAAAACCCAGATAAAAAGAATCACCCATATCATAAGGAGAAGCCCTGCCACAAAGGATTTTTTAAATCTGGTGTTTTGATGGACGCGCTCAATATAAGGGTTCATTGCCCAGACGATCAGAAAAGCTGCTAAAAACGGCGTGATGAATGGACTAAGGTATTTCATAAAAAGGTATGTGGCCAAAACCGTAAGGAAGAATTGTGTCGTTTTCTGATGAAAGAACTGTTGCATAAAAATACCCATACTTTCCGAAATGATGCAATCCAGGACTTACAAGTGAGTCCTGCACACCGGATTCAACTCTGCTGTAGCAGACATATACCGGTTCAAATATAGGAATAGTATGGGTGAATGCTTTGTATTCTATGCAATTTGCATTACTGAATCATATTCTTACAGTCTCAGCAGCAAATACTTCGACCTGTACTGAATAATTACAGAATTCCTTCGTTTAAAAAGGGATCAAACAGTTCCTCATCCGGCTCCCTCTCAAAAACCATTTCCTTGTGGGTAGTCGGATGCTTAAAGCTAAGCTTATAAGCACATAATGCAACATTTTTACATCCAATATCACGGCTCAATTCCTTCGATCGGTCAGAACCATATTTGCTGTCCCCAAGCAGGGGCATTCCCGCATTCGACATTTGAGCACGGATCTGGTGATGGCGTCCTGTCAGAAGCTCAATCTCCATAAGAGAGACTTCTTCTCCTTCCTCCAATACCATCAGGGTAGAACAGTGACGGTAATTCAGAATGGCCTTCTTGGCATCCGGAAAGGTTGCATTCACAATAAGGGAGAGATTTTCACGTCCATCTTTATATAAATAATCTTCAAGAGTGTCCCGTTCACGGATCGGAGTCCCATAGATTAAGGCATAATAAAATTTCTTCATAGTTCCATTCGAAATTTGGTTACTTAGGTCGGCTGCTGCCTTTTTATTCTTGGCAAATACCAGAACTCCGGAAACCGGCTGATCCAGACGGTGAACCAGTCCAAGATACGGCTCCTGAAAAGTCTGCTTCTTCACGGCATCCTTCCCATTCTTTCCTGTCATTTCCTCTTTCTGTGCTTTCACCAGATAATTCTTCAGTTCACTGACCATGTCCTGCTGCCCGATCCGGGAAGTCTGTGTTGCAATTCCCGCCGGTTTATAGGCAACCAGAATGTCGTTATCTTCATATAAAATGTTCTTCATATTAATCTGTTAACCTGCTCCTAAGCATTGTATTTAAAATAATAATCTCATTTTGAATTGTACTGAATATGGGCGCGCGTAGCTGCGCATCCATGAAACGATTTGGGGACTGTTTCCTATACCTTAAATCTATATCCTACGCCCCAAATCGTTTCTATATACTGGGGTTTCGCGGAATCAAACTCAATCTTCTCACGGATCTTCTTAATATGAACCGTTACGGTTGCAATATCACCAATGGAATCCATATCCCAGATTTCGCGGAACAGCTCTTCCTTGGTATATACATGATTCGGATGCTCGGCAAGAAAGGTCAGCAGATCAAATTCCTTACCGGTAAATGCCTTCTCCTCTCCATCAACTATGACACGTCTTGCGGTCTTGTCGATACGGATACCACGGATTTCGATCACATCATTATTCTTATTGGAAGAGCCAACAAGACGGTCGTAACGTGCCAGATGAGCCTTCACTCTGGCAACAAGCTCACTCGGGCTAAACGGCTTCGTCATGTAGTCATCGGCTCCCATGCCAAGTCCACGGATCTTGTCGATGTCCTCCTTCTTCGCAGAAACCATAATAATCGGAATGTTCTTCTCTTCACGAACCTTCTTACATACTTCGAATCCGTCCAGTCCCGGAAGCATGAGATCCAACACAATCAGATCAAACTCCTCACGAAGTGCGGTCTGTAATCCCTCATCTCCCGTATTACAGATCTTCACCTCGAAGCCGCTAAGCTCCAGATAATCCTTCTCAAGATCTGCAATTGCTTCTTCATCCTCAATAATTAATATCCTACTCATTGTCTCTAAATCTGTACCGTCCGGTACATTCTCCTTTCAAATTTCTATCAGCCTGATTCTTATATCTCAACCTGCGATAATACAGCTATGCATATATAAAAGCCTGTTCAAGGTCTGTCCATACGGCAGCCGTCCCACCAGGCACAAATCGTAACTATTCAAAAACCCATTCGTAAAACCGCTGTTAACGCAGCTCAGGTTTTACTCATGTCCCTGATACTTACGGATCACGAAATGCATGCAGGTTCCTTCGCCCTCTTTGCTGGTTGCCCAGATATATCCCCCATGATCTTCAATGATTTTCTTCACAATGCTGAGCCCGATTCCGCTGCCGCCCTGTGATGAATTCCGTGAAGCATCCGTCCGGTAAAACCGTTCAAAGATCAGAGGAAGATCCTTCGCTGCAATTCCTTTGCCATTATCTTCAATCTCAATCCGTACAGAATCCACCTCGTCCAAAAGCCTGATGTCAATTTTGCCCTTTGGCTTGTCCATATATTTAACGCTGTTGCTGATAATATTATTAATCACACGCTTCATCTGCTCCGGGTCTGCAATAATCATGGTATCCTGCGTTACCAGATTGGAATAATCCAGCTCCACATTCTTGGACTCCAGATCCAGTCCGACCTCCTCCACGCAGTCCCCGAAATACTCCGCCACATTAATCCGATGGAAATGATAAGGAATCCGGTTGTTGTCAATTCCCGAATATACCGTGAGCTCATTGATGAGACGATCCATATCGTTTGCTTTATTATAAATGGTACGGATATACTTATCGACCTTCTCCGGGGTATCCGCAACACCATCCATGATTCCTTCTACATATCCCTTGATTGCAGTAATCGGAGTTTTAAGGTCATGGGAAATATTACTGACAAGCTCCCGGTTCTGCTTCTCCGCAAGAATCTTCTCATCTGTGGACTCCTTCAGTCGAAGCCGCATGTCCTCATAATTTCGATACAGCTCTCCGATTTCACCCTCCATATTCTCCGGAAGATGATATTCCAGATTGCCCTCCGCAATATTCTGCATGGCAATATTTAACTGATTAACAGGCGTAAATACGCCCCTTCCAATCCATTTGGTTAAAAACCAGCTCGTAATAATCAGGATAATCATAATGGCTACTGCCATGTCAATCAGCAGGATTTTCGAAGAACTGGTATTACTTCTGGTAATGACAAAAAGACTTCCTTCGCCTCCATCCGGAAAGTAAAAATCCATCTGCCGTACCAGTTTATTCATATTGTCATAGTAAACACTATGACTCATATCCCGTGTGATATTCTCTGCACTAAAATCCGGGAGGCTGTCAAAAATAATACTTGCTGCCTGCTCATTTCCCGCATACAGGATCTGGTCATTCTTACGGATCAAAATATAAGAGGATCGGTTCATTACTTCCGCATTGAGGGCTGCCAGTATCTCCGGATTCTCCAGTGCGTCCGGATCCTCACTCAACAGCTCCTGCGCTTCTAAGAAAACTTCATCCGAAATATGCCTGGAAGCCTGGGCCGGGTCGATCATAACACTATAATCACTGTTACGGAATCCCAGCTCCTGCTGGCTTCTGGTTAAATATCCTCCAATAAAAATGAATGCTGTAATTGTCAGAAAAGTGGGCAATAATACAATTGTTAAAAATGTAATAATCAAACGTGTCTTCAGTTTCATAGGTTTAGTATACCATAGGAAAAGAAGGACGGTTACTAAAGATTTCATCAAAACCATAAAAACTTTATAAACTCTGTTGACAAATTTTAATTTTTGTTTATAATAGAAACAGTAATCATTACTGTTTTAGAAACGAGGTAACGGATGCAATTAAAACACAGCAAGCAGCGGGATTCTATTTTAGAATTTCTTGCTACCAGAAAAGACCATCCAACTGCAGATGTTGTTTATATGAATGTTCGTGAACAGCTTCCCAATATCAGCCTTGGTACGGTGTATCGTAATCTTACCTTATTATCGGACCTTGGAGAGATTCTCCGGCTACGGGTTGGTGACGGAACGGATCATTTTGATGCCGATACTTCCCCACATAATCATTTTGTGTGCAAGGAATGTGGAAGTGTCATTGATCTCCAGATGGAGAACATTGATTATATCAGCGAAGCAGCTGCTAAGAATTTTGATGGCATTGTTCAGGGACATACCACTTATTTTTATGGAATATGTGGGAATTGTACCCGGAACCAAGAGGTTAAGCATTGATTTTATGTAACAGATTGTTACAAGAGTAAACATTAAGAAAGAAAAGGAGATTAAGAGTATGAAGTATGTATGTCAGGTTTGTGGTTATGTTCATGAAGGAAATGAAGCACCGGAGAAGTGCCCTGTCTGTGGAGCTCCCGCAGATAAGTTTACTGCACAGTCCGAAGAAAAGGTATGGGCTGCAGAGCATGTTGTAGGCGTTGCACAGGGTGTCAGCGAGGATATCTTAGAAGATCTCAGAGCAAACTTTAACGGAGAATGTACCGAAGTTGGTATGTACCTTGCCATGGCAAGAGTTGCTCACAGAGAAGGTTATCCGGAGATCGGACTTTACTGGGAAAAGGCTGCATGGGAAGAAGCAGAGCATGCTGCAAAATTCGCTGAGCTTTTAGGTGAAGTTGTTACCGATTCTACCAAGAAGAACCTTGAGATGAGAGTTGATGCTGAAAACGGTGCTACCGCTGGTAAGTTTGATCTTGCAAAACGTGCAAAGGCAGCTAACCTTGATGCAATCCATGATACCGTTCATGAGATGGCCCGCGATGAGGCAAGACACGGAAAGGCTTTTGAAGGTCTGCTTAAGAGATACTTTGGTTAAGCTACAAGCCGAGCAAGCTAAAAAATAAAAACAGTTGAAAGGCACTTGTGCATTTTCAACTGTTTTTTATTTTTAGCTTATTGGGCGACAGCCCATCATGAAATAGCCCGTAGGGCTATGAATGGCCCGGCTGCTTACTCACCAATTGACTGTGCTTCTTTTTATGTTACGACGACTGCCGTCCGTGAAATAGCCCGCAGGGCTATGAACGGCTCGGCTGCTTATGTTTCATCTACCACAAATACATTTACGTTCTCTTCCATCTTATTCGCAATATCGCTTAAGTGCTTTGCTTCATCCGCCATTTGTGTCATGGTATTACCAACTTCTGCCGCAGATGCAGAGGTTTCTTCGGTACCTGCTGCATTCTCTTCTGCAATTGCCGTCAGATTCTGTACCACATCGACAACCTTCACCCTGGCCTGATCAAGCTGCTCGGTCTTCTCCGCGATAGTACGGATTCCATCAATGGATTTCTGAATGCCATCATTTACTTCATGGAAGGATTCCTCTGTATTGGCTACATATTCATCCTGCCTGCCGATCACCTGCTGAACATCCTTCATGGTATCTACGGACTTCTCGGAATCTGCCATCAGCTGGTTAATAATGTCGCCGATCTGTCTTGCAGATTCATTCGACTGCTCTGCGAGCTTCTGAATCTGGGATGCTACAACTGCAAAGCCTCTTCCCTGCTCTCCGGCACGTGCAGCCTCAATGGAGGCATTCAAAGACAGAAGATTCGTTTCCTCTGCAATATCAGTGATGATATCGGTTGCTTCCTTAATTTTCAATGCGGAAGCATTCGTGGTATTCGTCTGTTCATAAATGGTGCCAATTGCTGCTTTGGTCTGGTTATTTACTTCATTAAGCTGTTTCAAAATGTCCAGAGCTTTCTCTGCGGAGGACCTCATTCCTCTTGCACTATTGCGCAGCTCTTCAATCTCTTTATTTGTATCTTCGATCATATTCCCCATCAGTATGACATTCTCGGTTGCTGTCTGGGTTTCCTGTGCCTGAGAGGTTGCTCCCTGGGCAATTTCAGAAATTGCCTTCTCCACATCATTTACGGATGCCGTGGTATGGGCTGCGGTTTCACTCATATTAGCAGAAGCATCAAATAATTCCTTACTATGACTCGTGATACCATTCACAACCTTTACCATTTCCTGTCTCATATGTGTTAAAGCCCGAGCCATGGAGCCTGTCTCATCACGGCGCCTGCCAAGCAATGCAAGCTTCTGGTCTGCGCGGAAATCCATATCTGCAAGACTATGTACACGATTCGATAACCGGACAATCGGATTAATAAACCATGTAACTATCACAAATACAAGGATACTGAATATCAGTAATGCAATAATACTATAAATAATGTCCCGGACTGCAAAGGAGTTCACATCTTCGAGCACCTCAGTTTCATCAGCCGATACGATTACGATAAAATCCGAATTTTCTCCAATATAGTATGCTGCATACTTCATTATGCCACGGAAATCATATTTCAAAACGGCAGGATCCGGATGCTGTCCCTTCTCTAATCCGGCAAGTAATGATTTCACTGCTTCATTTTCTGCCGGTTGTCCAATCTTATCTGCAGTCGGATGATAAAGCATTGTTCCATCTGCGGATACGAGATAGCAATAACTGGAGTCAAGTCCTTTCACACTGACATTTCCCACCACCTTTGCCAGTGCATCCGTGTCCATAACCTCATCCCATGTACTGAGCTCCATTTCGCGGTCAATTCCATTTCCGGTCAGGACTGCGCTGTCTGTTAAATAATTCTCTATATTTGAAAGTAAAATCTTCCGGAACCCGGGTACAAGTGACATAAAGCTGACTACCGTCATTGCTGCCAGTGCGATAACAACAAACAGAAGCAGCTTGAATCTCATGGAATGAAAAAAACCTATCTTTCCATTCGCAGTACCGCCTTTCTCTTTTTTGACTGCTTTAATTTCATTTTGTACGTTATTCATATTCCTCACACTACCTTTCATAAGAATCTCTGTTTGGTATATTTTATCACAAAATGAGATTTTTTTAAATTATTTTTGTGTAAATTTCACTATACATTCATAGGAATTTAGTCCTAACAAAACACTACCACCTACCATTTTATATTTTCTTATCTTGACAGAACCATCTTCTATCTATAAACTTATGCTTTGTATAACAAATAAACCCTGAAAGCAGGAGACTGCTTTCCCTTATGAGGAGGAAACCATGAAGAAAACCACTTTAAAAACAATCGCAATTGCTCTTGTCATGACTCTGATGCTGGCTATAACTGCCTGCGGCGGAAACAAGGACGCTGCCCTGGAAAAATATTTCCAGACCGATGAGATGCAGGAAATGGTTCAGGAAGCCAAGGACAGTGTAGAAGGCTCCGGAATGTCCATCGAAATTCTTGCAGAAGGCAACACCTTAATTTACGAATACACCTTCGAAGAAGACTCTTTAGATGATTCCATGCTTGATGCCGTAAAGGAACAGCTTGTTTCCGGACTTGAATCCGCAGCTTCTACCTTTGAAGGAATCGCTTCTGACTTAAACGATGAGCTCAAGGTTGAGAACAGCACGGTTGTTGTCCGTTATCTCTATAACGGTGAAACTCTTGCAGAGAGCGAATATACTGCAGACTAAGTCAGCCTTATATGATAAAGCATAAGGATGTGCGTTATGCTTTTATCAGGCTTGAAAGTTGAATATGAAGAAAAAGGTAACTATTCAGTACAGGTCGAAGCATTTACTGCTGAGACCGTAAGAAAATGATTCAGTAATGCAAAATCCCATCGGCGAAGCTGATTTGGAATGGATTTTGCATCGTAACTGTGAAGGTACTGAACAGTTACGAAAAAAGGATATTCTCTGAGAAATCACAGGATATCCTTTTTCTTTATATTTCTTCTATCTTTTCATTCCATTTTATTTCAAATTTCTCTTTTCTGCCAAACCGGATATCGTTATAATAGATAAGCTGACTACGAAACCATCACCCGGTAAGCGACATATTCCTTATCGAAATGATACCCAAGCTTCTCACTCAATGCCACAGACTTCGTGTTTGCGGCATCCCAGCTTGGATACAGCTCTCTCTGCATACATTCCAGAATCAGCCTTGCAGCACAGATACAGGCAAGTCCCTGCCGCTGGTATTCCTCCCTGGTCCGGATAGTGATCTCGATTCCCTGCATATAACTGGAATAGGAAGATGCCCCGGCAATCGGCTCTCCCTCTTTCATAATCACAGCTCCCAGTGCATAGTTTTCAAAGAGTTCATAGGTCGGATAGTTCTCTACCCACTCCCTGCACCACTCAATTTTCTGAATCTGCCCGTACAATGCACGGTCAATCATCCGAAGCTCATATCCCCGGTATCGTGGATCATCCCATAACCGGTTTACCTCTTTCTGCAGGTTATCCCTATCAAAGATCTGTAACCCTTCTTTCTTAATAGCATAGCGGATTCTTTTCTCTGCCTTTGTTCCAAAACTTTTCTCAATCTGCTTTTCCCAGGCTTCATTTTCCGGAACCATCACCAGATAATCCATGCCGTGCTTCCCATGGTTCTGTACAGGATCAGCAGAATTTAAATCTGCATGGCAGGAACACAATCTCATACTAAAAGAAAGTAATTCTCCACGGGGAATTCCCACAAAGAAACTGAAATTCCCTAAGATTGCCACCGCCGACTGCAGATCCTCCGTTGCATAGACCTCCCCCATAACCTTCTGCAGACAAGAAAGAATTACCGTATCTGTTGTATGCTGAAACAGGTCTTCCACCTGCTTTGTATCTTCTATTTTGATAATTCCATGCTCCTTCATATCGATGGATTATCCTTTTACTGATAACGGTAATCAATGACACGCTTTGTCTTCTTCTCGCTCCGCTGCAGGGTACCAACCGGAACAGCAGTTACCTTCGGTGTCATACCGATACGGGACTTAAAGAGCTCACGGATATGAGAGGCCGTCTTCTCAAAATCCACACGGCCATCTACCTCTACTGTCAGTATCATAATATCCTTATTATGATCATCATCGTGTGCTATCGTGATATTGTATTCGCTTAAGACACCGTCCACATCCTGCAAGAGCTCCTCTACCTGCTTCGGGAACATATTGACACCACGTACCTTAAACATATCATCACTTCTGCCGCCAATGGTATCAAGACGGGGATAAGAACGTCCACAGGAGCATTTCTCCGGAATAATCCTGGACAGATCATGGGTACGGAAGCGAAGCAGAGGTGCTCCCTCTTTCACCAGCGTCGTAATAACAATTTCGCCGGTTTCACCATCCGGCACAGGCTCACCGGTCTCGGGATTGATAATTTCAATATACACATAATCATCCCAATAATGGATGCCCTGCTCCTTCTCACAGGTGATTCCGATACCGGGACCGTAGATCTCGGTCAGACCGTAGATATCATAAAGCTCAACTCCAAGCTCCTTTCGGATATATTCACGCATCTTCTTACTCCAGCGTTCTGATCCAAATACACCCTTTTTCAGATGAATCTTATCCCGAAGACCTCGTTTATTGATTTCTTCCGCAAGCAGCAGTGCATAAGAAGAGGTTGCTGTCAGCACGGTTGTTTTCAGATCCATCATCATCTGAAGCTGCTTGTCGGTATTACCGGGACCCATCGGAACAGTCATTGCACCAAGCTTCTCTGCGCCGAGCTGAAAGCCGATACCTGCAGTCCACAAGCCGTAGGCCGGAGTAATCTGGATCCGGTCCTTATTCGTAATTCCCGCTGTTTCGTAACAACGGGCAAACATAATTGCCCAGTCGTCCACATCCTTGGCAGTATAAGGGATGATGACCGGTTTTCCGGTAGTTCCCGATGAAGAATGGATTCTTACAACCTCTTCCTCCGGAACCGCCTGGATCCCCAGCGGGTACGCATTTCTCAGATCATCCTTGCTTGAAAAGGGAAGCTTCTCAAAATCCTCCTGGGAACTTACTCCGGTAATCCCTGCCTTACGGTATACCTCACCATAAAAGCTTCCGGACTTTAAAAGACGCTTTACCTGCGCATCAACCTGTTGTAACTGCTTCTCATTTAACTTCATTGTCTGTTCCTGCCTCCTCACCAATATGAAATGCCTTTTTATTTAATTCAAGGAACTGCGGTTTGATCTGCTGTTCCATTTCTTCCAACAAAATTTCTGCAGGAATCTCCAGTCTTCCACTCGCTGCAAGTGCCCCCAATACAATGATGTTAAAGCACCTTGCAGAACCTGCCTTTTCCAGAAGAGAAGCACCATCCAATATCACGCAGTCCGTTTTCTTTTTCAGGTAGGCAATCATTTCCCTGCCATCATAACCGGTCTCCTGAAGGGCTTCCGTGGTCGGCTTTACCGGTGTGCTGTTCACAATGACAACACCATCCTTTTTCAGATAGGGAAGGTTCCGGACTGCCTCTGCCGGCTCAAATGCAATAAGGATGTCGGCATTACCACGCGGAATCAACGGAGAAGCTGCCCTCTCGCCAATGCGGATATGACTGGTTACAGAACCGCCACGCTGCGCCATTCCAATCGTTTCTGCCGAATGGACGACATTTCCGCATCTCATGGCTGCAGAAGCAATGAGCTTGGATGCCAGTACGGTTCCCTGACCTCCTACGCCGCACAATAAGATATCTTTATTCATGGCACGCACCTCCAATCGCATGAACCGGACAGATCTGACTGCATAATCCGCAGCCGGTACATAATCCTTCTTCGATCGTCGCCTGACCATCCTTCACTACGATAGCGGGGCAGCCGATTTCACGAATACATTTCTTACATCCGATACAGGACTCTCCGATCTTCATCTTTCCCTGCGGCTTCGTAATCGCCACACAGGGGGATTTGAAAATAATAGCCTTCACACCCGGCAGAGCCGCACATTCCCGAACGACCTCCACAGACTCCTGCAGATTCAGCGGATCAACGGTTACAACCTTCTGTACACCCATGCCTTCCAGTATCTTCGTAATACTGACCTTCGCCACAACATCACCCATCATATTTCTTCCGGTTCCCGGATGCGGCTGATGGCCGGTCATTGCCGTTGTGGAATTATCAAGGACGCACAGGATCATATCCGCTTCATTATACAGAGCGTTCACAACTCCTGTCATACCGGATGCAAAAAAGGTAGAGTCACCGATAAATGCAAAGCAGGTTGCATCCTTATCCACCCAGTGAAAGCCCTGTGCCATGGTAACACCGGCTCCCATACAAAGACAGGTATCCACCATATCAAGCGGCATGGCATTTCCAAGCGTATAGCAGCCAATATCACCGCAGAAATAACTTTTCCTGCCCTCCATTGCCTTCTTTACCGCATAAAAGGAAGCCCTGTGGGGACATCCGGCACAAAGTACCGGCGGCCGGACCGGAAGAGATGGGCAGTCGGATAAATCCATCTGTTCTGTTATCATATCAATTCCAAGGAAATCCCCTAACGTTTTCCGCAGGGAATCTGTGGAGTTCTCCCCGCTTGATGCGATATGACCGGTAAGTCTGCCGTATACTTTAATCGGAAGCTGATATTTTCCGATCAGCTTTAACAATGCACTCTCTATGTATGGACTGAGCTCCTCCACGCAGAGAACCTCTTCCACTCCCTCTAAGCAGGAAAGAACAAAGCGTTCCGGGAACGGGTACGGCGTTGCAATCTTGCAGAAACGTACCTCCGGATATTCCTGCAGGCACTCCTTCGCGTAAGCATAGCTGACACCGGATGCAAAAACAGCCTTTCTGCCGCTTCCCTGTATACTGTTCATAGAGTAGGAAGAGAAGTCTTCTCCAATCCTTGGGTTCCGCTCTTCGATCATGGCATGATTTAAAAAGGAAAGACGCGGGAAAATGACCCACTTCTTAGAGTCTTTCACAAAGCCTTCATATTCCTTACCTGTCCGGTTTTCGGGAACTTCCACAGAAGCATACGCATGACAGACACGCGTGGTCGGGCGAAACAAAACCGGTGTCTTGTATCTCTCTGAATAGGTAAATGCATCCTGAATCATCTGATAGGCTTCCTCCGGAGATGCCGGATCAAAAACGGGAATCCTACAGAACTCCGCAAATATTCTGGTATCCTGCTCGGTCTGTGAGGAAATCGGGCCCGGATCATCTGCAGATACAATGACCATTCCTCCCTTAACTCCGACATACGCAAGAGACATAAGCGGATCCGAGGCAACATTTAGCCCGACCTGTTTCATCGTAACCAATGTACGTGCTCCGGAATAGGATGCACTTGCTGCCACTTCCATGGCTGACTTTTCATTCACGGACCATTCAATATGAACGCTTCCATCGGAATACTTCTGAATATTTTCGAGAATTTCAGAAGAAGGGGTTCCGGGATATCCTGTCACCAGATTTACCCCCGCTGACAACGCTCCTAATGCAATGGCTCCGTTTCCCATAACATATTCTTTTTTCATTTGCTTCTCTCCATCAGGATCTATAAAGTATTAAAATTAATTGTAGTATATTTCTGCGCTTTCTTCAATATTGATCCCTGGATTTTACAGCAATTACGGTAAATGACGTTACGATTCACACAGCAGCCGGACGGTATCTCCTTTTTTGAATTCTCTTGTGGAGGACAGCACAATTTTATCGCTCTGATCAAGGGATTCGGCCTCAATGGAAACCCAGGAATCATTCTTGTCGATGATCTTCACGGAAACCTGCCGGATATAATATTCACTTCCAAGGATTCCTTCCCGTTCCCCCACGACATAGACAAAACTATTATTCTGCTCGGTGGTAACGGCAAGTGGTGAGACACATTTGGACTGCCTGGTGCCCCTGCCCGAAACCTGAACTGTTCCGGACTGTCCCGGGATTCCGGTATCGTCGGGAAGCGGCAGATACAGTACATAGCTTCCGTTTTCCTCTGTTACATATTCTACTTTTGTCTCCAGCTCCCGGTTTCCAAGCTTTACAGATACCGGATCACCAAGATCAATGTACTTTTTCTGTTCCCTGGTTAACGCGACCTTCAACTGACACGGCTCCGTTTCATCTGCCAGCAGGAAAATAGCCGTATCCCCGGTTCGGGCACCTGCTTCTGTAAGGATTCTCGTAACCACACCACCCTCGCTGGCAGTGATTTCTCCATTCTTTTCCCGGATGTCTTCATATCTGTTCAGATTCTGCCGTAGCGCTTCCTTCTCCATCCGGCAGACTTCCAGTGTTGAGGTCTCTTCCTCCGGAAGCGTCAGATCCTCCATTTTCCGCTCCAGACTCTTATTGTCCGCATCACGCTGTGCCATCGCATCCGACTCTGCATACGCTGACTGCTGGATGCTCTGCTCCAAAGCAATCTGTTCTTCTTCCGAGAGTCCGTTTTCCTGCGCACGCTCTAACATTTCTTTCGCCTGCACATAGCTTTCTGTAGCTCTCCCGACCTTCGTATCTCCGATTCTTGTCTGAAGCTCATAATCCTCCTGCGCCCGGGTCAGCTCCAGTTCCTTCTTCTGCTTTGCCAGCTCTTCATTCTGAAGAATGGACGCAATCTGCGCATCCAGCTTTTCTATTTCACTTTCCTTGCCGGAAATAATGGTATCCAGATCCTCCAGATCGATCCGGCACAAAAGCTCACCGGCTTCCACCCGGTCCCCCACCTGTACCGGAATCTGCCGGATCCGCAGCCCGCTTACGGTATTTACCGGAATCTCATTTCCTGCCACAACAAGTCCCTCTTCCTCAAAGCCATGCTCGATGTACTTTTCCTGCACGGTGGTGGTTTCCACAAGTGGCAGGTAATAGGCATACACGCTCCTTGAAATAATCGTAAGCGCCAGCATAACCAGTAGGAAAACCGCCAGACCTATCATCCATTTTTTCTTTTTGTTTCCCATTTCCCACTCCATTCTTCATTGCTACCATTTCCTCATTCCGGTAACAAGCTCCAACCTCCTTTAAGACTTTGCTTCGTAAAAGAAGCTTGTAAATCTCAAACATATTTCTTCCTTATCCTTTAAGTCCCGAATAGATAATTCCCTGTTCCAGATGATCCTGTCCCAAGGCAAACACAAACACCGCCGGAATCAGCATCATCACTGATGCACAGAATGCAAAGCCTGCCTGTGAAAGCGTAATCTGCGGCAGATACAGGGACAATGGCCATAAGGAGGCATCCTTCAGAAAGGCCATCGGCTGTTCCATTAAATTCCAGTATTCCAGAAACCCAAGCACCATTGCGGACAACAGCCCCCCTTTTCCGATGGGAAGCCCTAATTTCCAGAACAGCGCCCATTCTCCTGCCCCATCGATCCTTGCTGCTTCCAGTAATTCTGCCGGAATTTCACGGAAGCCTCCATAACACAAAAACACCGGGAGCGTTGAAAAAAGTGACGGCATAATGACGGCATAATAGGTGTTCAACAGTTTCAACCTATTCAATGCCAGATAGCTTGAAAGCATCGTCACCTGAAAAGGAATCAGCATCAGCACCACATACAGCGAAAATAAAAGCCGGCTGCCCCTTGTCTCATAAACGGCAAAGCCCCATGCCGCCGGAACCCCGACAAGAACCTGTCCCAGAAGAATCATCCCTACCATAAACACCGAATTCCAGAACAGGACATAAAATTCAGGTGAGCGGAACAGGAGCTTTACATAGTTGCTAAAACTTGGATATTCCGGAATAAAACGCCAGCTAATAAACTCCTGAGTTTTCCGGATCAGCGGACCCAAATCCTCCATCATCTCATAGGAATCCGTAATGGCTCCCGAAAGCAGAACCGCCACCGGCAGAATCACCAGAACCGCCGGCAATAAAAGAAGCAGAAGCTTTATTACATATTTCACCCGTTTCACTGATCCCTCCATAACCTTTGCAGCCACACAATCACTACAAATAACACAGCACCGACACACACACTGGCTGCTGCCATCTTGTCAAACTCCAGATTGACATACCAGTTGTTAAACAAATGCTGCAATAAATACATGCTTTCATCCGGATAAGAACCTGCCACCAGATACGCTTCCCGATAGATCTTGAAGGAATTGAGAAAGGACAGGATCAATATGGTGATAAGACACCCCCGCAGCTGCGGAAAAACCACATAATAAAACCGCTGCCACGATCCGGCGCCATCCACCCATGCTGCTTCCGTCTGTTCCTTTGGCACGGCCAGAATGCCTGCCATCCAGAGCACCATCGTATACCCTGAGTTTTTCCAGATGTAGCTGAAAACCAATACCCAGAAAGCAAGATCACTTCCCAGATAATCATGAAAAATACTGCCCCACAGACCGGTAACCGTACCGATCTGTGAAAGCAGCTTATTCAAAAACCCCTGCGGATAGAATACCATCTTCCATACAAGAACAATCGTCGCTGTCGGCATGGCAAGCGGAAACAGATAAAGCGAACGGATCCACTGTACCCCCTTCATGCCGCATAATAGCCATGCCAGCCAGAATCCCAGCAACAGAAGAAGGGGAATACAGACTCCCGTAAACCGCAGCGTATTCTTAACCGCCAGACAGAACGCCTGATTCTGAAACAGCGTACGGTAATTCTGCAAACCAACCCACTTCTGCGTCACCACGGTAAGAAATGATCTCCGGATCACATCCCCGAATGGCAGGATCATAAACACCATGGTTCCCAGAAAACTCGGGAACAGAAACATCCACAGATGTATCCTGCGGCGCAGCGCCTTATTCTGCCATGTAAAGGGAAATCTGTGACTGCAGTTCATCCCATGCTTCCTCCAACGTTGATGCTCCTTCGAAATAAGCTGTCCCTGCCTGATATACAGCCTCTTCCAGAACCGCATCCTGCACATAGGGCACCGTAACCTCCTCTACCATCCGGTAAAAGGGCTCCAGATCTCCATCCACGGGCCACCAGATCTGCTCCTCGATCATATTCCCTTCCGGATCCGAGCTTGCTGCGTAATACATGGGCTGTCCTTCCACATAATCCTGCGGATTCGGTACAAAAGCCTGTTCCATTGCGGTTTTGCTTACCGGGAAGCCGCCCATGGATTCCAGTATTTCATCTCCAAGGAAATCCGTCAGAAATTCCTTCGAACTGTCTACATTGGCAGAAGATGCATTGATTCCGATCATCAGCTCCGGAATATAAACTTTTCCTGCGGTTCCGATCATCAGCCTTACCACCGCATCCTCACAGCCTTTATTCTTAGAAAGAGAATAAAGCTCTGCCTGTGTATATGGCGTATCTGCAATTCCTGCCATCATATGCGTGGAACCTCCAATATAGTCCAACGCATTTATATATCCAAACCAGGAGCTGTCCTCATAAGATGAGCCATATTCCTGTTCATACATCGGCAGGATCATCTGGTACTGCTCTACCTTTTCCTCCGATGCCGACGCCATCTGGACGTCATAGATGCGTTTCGTCTGTTCCCAGAATGTAAGAATTGCTTCCCGGTTCAGCGTTCCATCTGCGTTTTTAAAAGAAGGAGCACTTGCAGGCGTGAATTTCCGCATAATTCCCTTTGGTGAATATGTGGAGAGCACATCACCCGGAACAGCCATCGACAATGCTTCCACCGCATCTGCCATGGACTTCAGATCATTCATCTCATTGGCATAAGCGCCTTTTGCTGCGACCACCGGGAATTGAACCTGTAAAGGAATCACATACTGCTTTTCATCCTTTTTCAGCCCGTCTACCAGATTTTCATAAAGCAGTATTTTCGTGCTGAGTTCCTGCGTGAAATCCGTAAGATCCAGCAGAAGTCCTTTTTCCACAAAGGAATCCATCGGCAAGCCATCCATAATCAGTACGTCCGGTCCATCGCCGCTTAAAACCTCCGTATTCAGGTTCTTAATCGCATCCTCCTTCGTCACGGAACTGTTCTGCGGCATTCCCACTTCATAATTCACATATACATCCGGATGCTTCGACTGATAAGTGGAAATAGCACTTAACAGGGCATCTTCTTCCTCCAGACTATAAATAGTAATCTCCTTTTCCGGTACGGAAGGAATCGTTGCGTCGTAGGTAAAACGAATGAGTTTACCCATACTGCTGAGCATTAAGAATTCATGATCCGGAAGTGCCACCATGCCGCTATACCAGTAATTCGGATTACTTAAGACAGAAAGTCCGCCATTAATTACCTCCTCCATGGTGCCCCCACCGATTACATGACGGTGAAGTCCGGATTTCCCTGCCACATAAAAGGCATCATCATTTCCCCAGAAATAAAACACCTGAAAACTGCTGTAACCATTGCTGGATGCACCCGGATAGTTTTCCTGCATAAACTGATCCAGCACCGCATCCTCCACATACTCCTTCTGATCCAGATCATAAATTTTCACGCCCGTCCCATCATCCGGATAAAATGCCAGCAGATTATTATGAATCTGAAGGTTACTAAATCTTCCATCTGCTGTAAGAACCTTTGTGACAGTCTGATCTTCTTTCACCTCATAAATATTTGCTCCATAATCTGCCAAAAATACTTTTCCGTTGTCAGAAACACGCACCTGACAGGGCTGCTCTCCCGATTCCAGTGATAACTTATCAAAAATCTGTGCACTTCCTTCTTTGGGGAAATGCATGAGCTGTGGATTCCACTCATCCTCATTTACAGAGTGATCTCCGACTGCCCACAGGGATCCATCCTCTGCCATATCCATCGTGATAAAATAAATTGGGGATTGATCCACGACTTCCTCCAAGGAAGGAAGTTCGTAAGGATTCCAGTTTTCTCCCTGATCTGTGGACTCATAAACAGCCCCCGGCGCATCACACAAATATAAGGTTCCGTCTTTCGTAAGCCTGAGTCCTGCCGCAGATCTGCAGATATCGGAAAGATCCGTTTCTGCTTCCACGTACCGTCCCATTCCTTTATTTGCCTCATCCACTGTCTGATTCGTTTTAGCAGAAGAAGCTTCTTCTGCCGTACCTGCTGCCTGACCGGATCCACATCCGGTCAGCAGAAGTACTCCTGCTAAAACCAAAGCCAAATGTTTTATTTTCATGTTTTCATTCCTTTCCTGTCTTTTCCATTGCAATTTCAGATCTGACTGCTTTATCATAACAGGGGTTTCTCTAAACATTCTCTAAGAAAATTAGGAAAATCTTAGAGATTTCTTAAAGATTTCGGGTGTATACTGATCTATACTGTAAAAACAGATCAGAAATAGGGGAAAGATTATGCGTATTTTACTGGCAGAGGATGACCGGATGCTGAACCGGGCCTTGTGTTATCAATTAGAAAATCTGGACTTTCAGGTGGATAGCTGTCTGGACGGAGAAGATGCCCTGTTTTATGGGGAACAGAATATTTATGATGTCATTTTGCTGGATCGGATGCTTCCCGGAATGGAAGGAACGGAAATTCTGACTGCCCTGCGTGCCAAAGGAATCAGCACTCCCATCATTATGATTACTGCACTTGGAACCTTATCGGACAAGGTAAAAGGACTGGATCTGGGGGCAGACGATTATCTGGTGAAGCCCTTCGCCTTTGAAGAGCTGATGGCTCGGATCCGCTGCGTCACACGCCGTTCCCCGATCCTCACACCTTCCGATCCATCGAAAGTATGCTTAGAGGATCTTACCTTATTTATAGAAGAAAAGCGCCTAATGGGACCTGCCGGGCAGTGCACGCTTTCACAGCGGGAAGCCGTCCTGACCGAAGTTCTGCTGCGCGCAGGTTTAAATACACCAATGCCCCGTACCACCTTATTATTAAAGGTATGGGGACCGGACAACGATATTGAAGACGGAAACCTGGATAACTATATTCACTTTCTACGCCGCCGTTTCCGGCAGCTTGAAAGTACATTGCAGATTAAAACCCTGCGTGGAACCGGCTACTGCCTGACCACAGCCGATGAAAGGAACTGACACTGCCATGATTTTACAGAAAGTACATTGGAAACTTACCCTGCTGTGCACCGGAATTACCGCCTTTATTATGCTGGTGATGTCCTTAATCTACCTGCATCTGTCGGAAACACAGCTTTTTCAGAATGAGCTGTATTCCTTTGAGAATGATTTACATACGATGGAAACCAATCTCGAACAACAGTCTATCATCTCCATGGAATGGATCGCCAAGATGGAAGCTTACGAGAATTATCAGTTGTTCCTGTTTGATAACGGGACTCCCTTTCTCTATAACCAGCTTCACGATACCCCACAAAACCAGAAGCTTCTTAAGAAAGCACAGGAGGCCGCAGAAGAACTGGAGCTTCCCACAAAAAAATCCTCTGCGGTTTTAAACCGGATGGACTCCGTACTCTTAAATGCTTCCCGCCAGGAAAACGATTTAATCGGTATGGTCTATTCGACAGGAAACGACAGTTCCCTGCAGATTTTTGTCTTCTCTTCGCTTTCCCACCTACATTACCAGTACATAGAACAGAGGATTTTCTTCGTGTTGATTACCGTATCGGCAACCTTGCTTTTGTTTGCCTTTTCCTATTTCTTTACGAAAAGGCTATTAAAGCCCATTGCCGAAAATCAGGAAAAGCAGCTTCAATTCGTTGCTTCTGCCTCTCACGAGCTCCGCACACCGTTGGCTGTCATCCTGTCCAGTGCCGAATGCTGTGAATATGGGGCTTCTTCCGACCAGCAATCTTTCCTGCGGACCATCGGGGAGGAAGGAAAACGGATGTCACACCTGATTGACGAAATGCTCTACCTTTCCCAATCCCGCGACCAGCAGATGAGGATTCACCTGGAACAGGTAGAACTGGACACTCTGTGTCTGAAGGGCTTTGAATCCTTTGAACCGCTGGCTGCCAGACAGGGACTTACACTTTCGCTGGATCTCCCGGAGCATCCTATTCCTTCTGTAACCGGTGATGAAGAAAAGCTTATGCAGCTATTAAGCATCTTATTAAGCAATGCCCTAAGCTACACCCCAAAGGGTGGAAGCATCACCATCCGGCTGAAAACACAGGGAAGAGCCCATCTGCTTTCTGTAGAAGACACTGGAATTGGAATCACCAAAGAAGATCAGCCTCACATTTTTGACCGTTTTTATCGGACAGAAAAATCCCGAAGCACCAAGGGGCACTTCGGGTTAGGTTTATCGATTGCTTATGAAATTGTGACCGCCCATGGCGGCAAAATCGAGGTAGGAGATAATACTCCAAACGGAAGTATCTTTACCGTTACTTTATAAAGAATTCTTCTGAAGCTCCCGCATAACAAGCAGTTCACGGACTACCCAGGGAGCTTCGGAAGGCTCCTTCACGTTTTCGTTACGGGCAATCATGTCTGCAAGAGGAAGCCAGCAGACCTTCGTTCCCGCTTCTCCATCATAAAAGTTTTCAATGGCATATCCGGATGCATCCGCTGCTTCCTTAGAATCTCTGATATCTTCCACCTCACAGAAGTAATAATAAGAATCCATAACAAGAACTTCTTCGGACTGCCGGTTTATCTTCTCATGCACCAGAAAGCCTTCCCGGATGCTGTCAGGCTTTACATGACAGCCTGTTTCTTCTAAGACCTCCCGCGTCAGTGTGCCGAACAGGAACTCTCCCTGCTCCATACCGCCGCCCGGAAATTTACAGTCTCCCTGCTCTCCCAGAATCACCAGATATTTCCCATTCTGACAGATGATGCCCCGGACTGCCGTGCGTTCCACGAAGCTTCCGTCATCAATACCCTCCGGTAAGTTCAATGTCAGTTCCTGCATGCTTCTTTCTCCATTCCTGACTTATCTTGTCTTTCTTACTTATATGGTCTTTCTTCTATGAATTATGAATCATGTTTATTAACATTCATCCTGCTTCTATGCATTCTCAACAGAATATCTGCTTTTTGCTGGTTAACTATCATTTTCTCATCTTAATTAGCAGCTATTTCTTTATCATAATTCCACGTCACACCCCGATCATTCGAGCTGTATAGTCCGTGGCAGAAGCCCTCCTGGTTGTAGTAGTCACCATCAGCACCCTGTCCGGCCTCCATATAGAGAACTCCGTCTTCCTCCCATACCTTCTCCGGCATGACGAACGGATTATAGTATGTTCCATCCGGAAGCTTTACTTTTGCAGACGGATAGGCTATCTCCTGAAAAGTTCTTCCTCCATCCTCTGTACGATAAAAGACTCCTTTGGATCCTCCGCTATAAGAAAGACATGAAAATCCGATCCTTCCGTCTTCAAGAAAATGAATCCACTTGGCCGCGCCACCCATTCCAAGGTACGGATCATTGTTTACGATCTCTGCTGTTTTCCCATCAGCTGAAACGAAAAGAAGCACATAATAGCGGCTTCCCGCTGCTTGGTCAACCGGAACCATCCGGTACTCACTTCCGTCTGCCAGCCGGTCCACTGCATCTGCATCGTAAGTCAGATAGATGTCCAGGTATTCCTGGCTGATCCGTGTTTCTTCCCCGGAATTTCCTATAGAAGTTCCTGCTTCCGCTCTGGCAGTCTTTTCCGCTTCTTTCAGCGTGAGTTCATCAATCAGAAGATACAGATCGTTGTAAAGAGCTGTCATATCCTCACTTTCCATATAAGCAGAAAGAGAAAAGGAATGCCTCTCATCTCCGACATTGAACCAGATCGTATCCCGGGAAAGTTCCGGATAGTTCTGTGCAAGATCACACATGTCCCTGCAGAACTTCTCCATTTCACTCTCTTCCCGATAAATACTTCCAACAATCAGCTGCTTTGTGTCCGGATCTCCGTCCGTAACTTCATAATAAACATAACGGTTATGTTGTGCGGAAAATTCTTTGGTTTCCTCATCTTCCACAACTTCTACCCGGGGCTCTGTATCCTGTGTAACGCCGGTATTCTGTGCAGCTTCGGTATTCTCTGCTTCTTCCTCTTCTGCACCGGTCTCATCCATCTTCTGATCCCGGGAAGATGCCAGTGTATCATTAATATTCTCCTGTATGCGGTCTCTGGACAGATAAATACTGCCTCCAATCAGAAGCAGTATTCCTGCCAGAATCGCAAACACAAGAATTAATGATCTATTTACTTTTGTTTCCTTATTCTCCTGATCTGACATTTCAGTAACCTTTCGAGACTCTGATACCGTCTACCGTCCCTGCTTCCAGCAGAGATTGCGGAACTCTGCCCAGTTTTCCTGTTCATCTACCGCGTATAAGCCCATGACAACACCGGTAAAGCCTCCGGCGACCTCTGAGGAGAGATATTTTGCCTGTGCCTTTCCAAGGAATACTTCTTTCGTTCCATCCATTACATAGAACTCATAGCTCTCTTCTTTGGTTACTGCCTTAAGCTGCACAGCCTGCTGTTCTGCATCTGCAGCATCCTCAAACTCATATTCACCTGCAATCATAATGGCATCCCCGACATGGAAGCGAAGCACTGCCTTGATACCCTCTGCGCTGACGCTTCGGAAAAGATCATAATGCTGCTGTTCATCCATATAGAAGGTTACGCCGGCTTCCTGTGCTGTTCCGGATACGGAAACCGTAAGCTCACTGTCAAATTCGGACTGCCGTACACCAACGAAAGTCGGGGTATCTGCTTCTTCCAGAGTAACCTTTGTTCCTTTCAGACGGAACTGTTCTGCCGCACATTCATAATTTTCTTTATGATAGTCTCTTAAGTAAATCCATCTTGGACTTTCAAATCCGGGAACCTGATTCCAGCTATCCTTTTCAAAAGAAATGCTGTAATCCTGCTTCTGTTCGCCTTCAATCGGAAGCTCCATGCAGTCGGTGACGATTCCGGTATGTGCGTGTGCTTCTTCCCCTGCCGTAAACCAGCCATCCTTGTCAAAGTAAGCCGGTGTAAGATATACTTCACGTCCAAGCTGGTGATACGCCTGCCAGATTCCAAGCTGTCTGAAACCAAGACAGACGATGTAATAATTCCCGTTTCTGTCCTGAATCAGATCTCCATGACCGACTCCCTGGATTCTGCTTAAATTTCCGCCCAGGTTACGGTTCGTAACAACCGGATTTCCCGCATAATTCTCAAATGGTCCAAACGGCTCTTTCGAACGGGCATAGGTAATCATGTGTCCATATTCCGTGCCGCCCTCTGCAGCCACCAGATAATACCAGTCTCCAATATGATACAAATGGGGAGATTCCAGAAAACGGCCTCCGTTTCCGCTCCAGATCTGAATGGATTCTGTCAGCTTTTCGCCGGTTTCCACATTGATCTCACACTGGAAAACAGCCGGATTCCCCTGCTCATCATTCCCGTTGCTGGTAAAGTATACCTTTCCATCGTCAAACAAAAGAGAAGGATCGATACCTCCCTGATCAACGAAGATGGCTTCCGACCAGTCTCCGGTAAGATCTTCCGTCCAGACATAAAAGTTCTTGTTAAATGTATTGTTGTTCGTCACCATATAGAAGCGTCCGTCATGATAACGAAGCGTCGGTGCAAATACACCTCCGGAACTGGGAACTCCATGAAGTTCTACCTGACTTAATTTCGTCAGGCAGTGTCCCACCTGCTTTCAATTCACGAGATCCTCGCTTTCAAAAATCGGAACTCCCGGAAAAAACTGGAAAGAACTGCAGGCAAGATAATACTTTCCATTGGCTTCACAAACACTGGGATCAGGATAAAATCCCTTTACAATCGGGTTCTGTACTTTCATTCTATCTGTCCTTTCTTGCCGTAACTGTTGTTACTGTTCCATACCTTCACAGTTACTCTTGATGCATATTCATCTTACATCATGGTTCCGGTATCTTCACCGTTATCTCTGTACAATTGCAACGCCGTATTTTTCAAGCGTCAGGGTATCTCCTTTTACATAAGCCTTACCGGTTAACAGATCGCTTCCGGCTTCTTCCATCACAATTTCCTTTTTCTCCTGCGTATTGTTTAGCAGGAACAGGAATTCTCCGTTCTCATTGTAACGGGCAGTTGCTTCGATTCCTTCCGGAGTCTTTGCGACCGGCTTAATTCCAAGACTTTCACAGATATCTCCAAGATACTTCCTGTAAAATTCTTCATTGGAACGTGCACCCACATAATAGCCCTTACCTTTACCGAAATCGTTTACCGTAAGAACCGGCATACCTGCGTAGAAATCGCTCTCGTAGGAAGCCACTTCCTTTGCGCCGCGCAGATGCATCAGATCACACAGAACACCTGCCGGATACTGCTTTCCTTCATAAACAAAGGAGTTATTCTCTTCCGGAGGAAGTGCATCGGATTCCTCCACCCAGATGCCAAGAATATCCTTCAGTCTGCCCGGATAACCACCAAGAGTTACAAGGTCGTGATCTTCTACATAACCACTGAAATAAGTGGTCAGGAAGTTACCACCCTGCTGTACATATTCACGCACCTTTTCATCAAATCCATCCTTGCACATATAAAGCATCGGTGCCACCACCAGCTTATAGGAAGAAAGATCATCCTCCACACTGACAAAATCCACAGAAATATTCTGCTGGAAAAAGGCTTTATAATAAAAGCTTACTTCCTTGGTGTAGTTAATCAGCTTGCTTGGACCTGCGCTTAATTCTGCTGCCCACCAGTTATCCCAGTCAAACACGATTGCCACATCCGACTTTGCTCTCGCACCAAGAGTTACGCCCTGAAGCTTCTGAAGTTCCTCTCCCAGTGCGGTAATCTCGCGGAATACTCTGGTATCATCCGTTCCCACATGTTCGATCACGCCGCTGTGATACTTTTCGCAGGCACCCATACTTCTTCTCATCTGGAAGAACATTACCGTGTCGGCACCATGCGCCACTGCTTCATAGCTCCATAATCTCATTACACCGGGCCGCTTCAGCTTACAGTAAATATGCCAGTTGCTGACCCCGGGGGTCTGTTCCATCAGTGCAAAGGGCTTGCCCTGCTTCAGTCCACGCATCAAATCATGGTTCATGGCTGCATCTCCCGGTACGGCATCATAAGCCGGATAGTTATCCCAGGAAATGAAATCCATATCCTTTGCCCATTTCTGATAATCCAGATGCTTATATGCACCCATCAGGTTCGTTGTCACCGGAATATCCGGTGTGATTCTCTTTAAAATATCCTTTTCGATGTTGAAACATTCCAACATGCTGTCAGAATTAAAACGGTTATAATCCAGTGAAATTCCCTGGAAATTCGTACGGATCTGTCCATCCCACAGGAACTCCTCGGAAAGCATGTTACATGCTGCCACATCGTCCCAGTCATACATCGTATGACTCCAGAAAGAGGTATTCCAGACACGGTTCAGTTCATCAAGGGTACCATACTTCTTCTGCAGCCATACACGGAAGGCTTTCTCACAGTTTTCACAATAGCACCAGCCGCCGAACTCATTGTTAATATGCCAGGCTACGATATTATCGTAATCCTTATAACGCTCTGCGATCTTTTCCACAAGCGCTGCAGAATACTTACGGTAATTCGGGCTGTTCGGACAGGAATTATGACGGGCACCGAACTTCCTCTTCATTCCGCTATGCTCTACCCGGAGAACATCCGGATATTTTCTTGCCATCCATGCCGGATGCGCTGCAGTAGAGGTTGCCATACAGACCTTTAATCCATTGTCCTTCACAAGCTTCATAATCTTATCCAGCTTACTGAAATCGTAGGTACTCTCATCCGGCTGCAATGCTGCCCAGCTGAATACATTTAAGGTCACGACATCAATATGCGCCTTATGAAAAAGCCTCATATCCTCTTCCCAGATCTCCTCCGGCCACTGCTCCGGATTGTAATCTCCACCATATAACATTTTCTGTACTTTCTTACTTTCGATCATTGAAAGATCCTCCTGATATTATTACATATTACGTAACTGTTCAGTACCCCATTCGTAAAACCGCTGCTAACGCGGCTCATGTTTTACTCATCTGGTTACTTCTAAAGAAACCGGAATTCCTTCAGTTTCACTTTGCCCATAAGCTGGATCGTAATTGTCTTTGCCATGGAAATCTCCGGTATCTGTCCTTCCAGTACTGCTTCATAATTGCGGAAGCTTTTTGTCCCCGGTAAAGCCAGAATCTGGTCAACCAGTACGGTCTTGTGATTCTCATCCTCGGAAAGGACCCGAATTCTTGCTTCTTCCAGCACACAGGCTGTGAAGCTGAACTTAACTGCCTGCTTTTTAAACAGAAAATCACGATATACGAGTTCCCCTTTCACTTTTCCATCCGGGGTGCTTTTCACTTCATCCGGTGCCTCTCCCGGCCTGCCCGGAATCAGACAGGTCTCTCCATGCTCTGCATGTCCAAATGTTCCCTTATGAATAAAGCAGTTCTCATAATCATCATACCGGATGGCCTCTGTCGCAGCGAACGGATCACGCACACCCGCTTTCTGGCCTTTCAGAAGTATTTCCTGCTTCTGACGGATATCCACGGAAGAGGCTCCAGCTTCAAGCAGATATCCACCATCCTCCAGCAGCATCTGTCCGGAAATGACATCAAAATACCGCAATTCCTCTTTCTTTACGGAAAGAGTCACGGTTCTCGTTTCGCCCGGCGTAAGATCCTTCACACGTACGAAATCCTTTAACTGCCGGATCGGACGCACTACTCTGGAATCCTCCTTATGTACATAGAGCTGAACCACCTCATCTCCCTTAACATCACCGGTGTTCGTAACCGAAAGCCGGACTATGATTTCGTCCTCTTTCTCTTCCGTCTGCATTTCCTCATACCGGAAACCGGTATAAGACAATCCATAACCAAACGGATACAATACCTTTCCATCAAAATACTGATAGGTCCGTTTGCCCTTAATAATATCGTAATCGTTGATATCCGCCAGATCCTCATCCTTCCGGTACCAGGTCATGGGAAGGCGTGCCGCCGGATTTACCCGTCCGCTCAATACTGCCGCAATACCGTTTCCAAGCTCCTGCGAGCCGGATGCCGTGTACACGATGGCCTTTGCCCTGTTTTGAAGCTCCACAATAGAATACGGATAATTGGTCACCAGAACAATGACTGCATCCGGATTAACTTCCAGCACCTCATCTGCCAGCCGTTGCTGTGCAGGCGGAAGAGCAAGTGTCGTACGGTCAATTTCCTCCTTACTGTTAATGACCGGATTTGACCCCAGCACGACGATGGCTTTCCCTGCCTTTTCTACCAGTCCCAGTACCTCTTTTGAACCATCCTCGATAATCTCCATCCGGAAACGCACCGGCTCACCTTCGGATACGGCATGGGAAACAAGTCCAAGCTTCTCATCATCTCCCTCACCAACTGCCACATCACCATTTTTAATTACCGCAAGATAGCCGTCCGCATCTATCGTCACCTGCCGTCCGTTCCAGCTGTTTAACAGGTAAGAGCCATCCGGCTGTTCCTGAAAATCCCACTGCTCCCGGATAAACCAGCGAAAAGCCTCCTTCGAAGAAGCGGTAATGAGATACGATCCCTCTTCCAGAAGCACAAAGCGGTCATTGCTCATCGCCTGTAAGGTCGTATTTCCACATCCCCAGTCGGTATAGAGGAAGGTTTCTGCCTGTTCCTTTTCTCCCAGATACAGGCGGTTATCTGCATCCAGTGCCACATATTTTCCATCTACGGATAACTGAAGCTTTGACAGTCCACTGTGACAGGTCACCTCTGCCTCCGGAAATTCCCTGCGGATTCCCTCTACCGGCGTTACCGCATAGGGAGGAACTCCTGAATACCAGTCCTTGTACCAGACATCTGCAAGCGGTCCCACTACGGCAATTGTCTCAGGCATTTTAGTCTGAGGCTTGTCCCTGCCAACGGAATCCTGCAGCTCCGGCTTCTCTGCGTCCTTTTTCCACGGAAGAATCCCTTCATTCTTTAACAGCACCACCGACTCCTCTGCCATTTTACGGCAGATCTCCTGATGTTCGGTGCTGTTTACATATTCTTCTCCCATTTCGCTGTAGGGACAATCCCCGTTTCCATCAAACAATCCAAGATGAATCCTAGTCCGGAATGAATTACGCAGGGCACGGTCAATATCCTCCTCTGTAATCAGCCCCTGCTCATAAGCATCCTTCGCTGCCCGGTATACCACCTCCGGATCATCCGTGAACGCATCAATTCCTGCCTTCAGACCATATGCAAGGGATTCGGCATGTGTAGCAAAATAATGATGGAACTGTACCGTCTGCTGGAAATCTCCACCATCACAGACCACATGCCCGGGAAGCTTCCACTCATCCTTTAAAAGATCCTGTACCTCATGGTTAACCACCGCAGGAACACCATTAATCTCATTATAAGAAGTCATCACGGCTTCCGCACCGCCCTCTGTAATGGCCTTGCGGAACGGCTCCAGATAATATTCATGCTTATTTCTTTCATCAATGGAGGAAGATACGGAAACACGATCCTTCTCTACATTATTCGCATAAAAGTGCTTCAGGGTTGCCGCACACCGGATATAAAAAGGATCGTCTCCTTTCATTCCCTGAATGTACGCAGATGCCATCTTTCCTGTAAGGCACGGATCCTCTCCATACGCCTCTTCCGTTCTGCCCCATCGCGGATCACGCTCCATATCAATGGTCGGCGCCCAGCGGCAAAGACTTCCCCCGTTGTTTCTCTTATATAATGCCCTGGCCTCCTCACCTGTCACACGTCCACATTCATGAATCAACTCCGTATCAAAGCTGCCGCTCATACCGATCGGCTGCGTAAAGGATGTGGTCGGCTCCGGCTCTCCTGCGTCAAACGCCTGATCATGACGCGCCTGAATGCCATGTGCCGCTTCACCTCCCACGAAGGAAGCCTTAATTCCCAGCCGGTCAATATCCGGAATACCGGTTGTCAGGCAATGAAGCTTTTCCTCCAATGTCAATTCCGAAACAACCGCATCCAGCCGCTCTTCTACGGACAGTGCGTTGTTCCATAAAGCAAAATCCTTACCTGTACCCATTGCAATACCCTCCTTATGTCATTCTCTTCCGTTATTTATTCATTTACAGTAACTATTCAGAACCACATTCGTAAAACCGCTGCTAACACAGCTTAAGTTTTACTCATGTGGTTACTTCGCCATATAAATTATGTCAAATGTCCTTACGAATGTGAGCATTCGACGTCCATATTGTCATAATTTGCATGGCTCTGAATAGTTACCATTTACAATGTTTCTGCTCTCTCCCTTTATAAATGCCTCAATATTCCTGCAGGTTTCGCTCACACAGCGGTTTCTGGCCTCCACACTCGCCCATGCAAGATGCGGTGTGATAAACAGCTTCCTGCTGTCCATAATCTTGCTTAACGGATTACTTACCTTCATCGGCTCCGTACTTGTGACATCCAGGCCCGCTGCCTGAATTTCCCCATTTACCAGCGCATCATGCAGATCCTGATCGTTCACAACCGGTCCTCTCGCCACATTAATCAGAATTGCCGATTTCTTCATCTTCGCAAGTGCATCCTTATTAATCAGATTTCTGGTAAGGTCACTTAACGGACAGTGCAGTGATAAAACATCGGATTCCCTTAATAAGGTATCGAAATCCACCTGCTCATAATCCGTACAGGTACTCTTGCCGGTCACCGAATGAAAGATCACACGGCATCCAAACGCACTTGCAATCTGTGCAACCTTGCGTCCGATATTTCCCATGCCGATGATACCCCAGGTCTTTCCCGCCAGCTCAAAAAAAGACTCATCAAAGTTTGAAAAACGGCTCTGGGAAGCATACGCACCGGACTTCACATATTCATCATAATGACGAAGCTTTTCCAGCACATAAAGGCAAAGCGCAAAGGTATGCTGTGCTACCGCATCCGTCGAATAATTACGGACATTTGCTACCTTAATACCGTGCTTACTGCAATACGCAAGATCCACGTTGTCATAGCCTGTCGCAAATTCGCAGATCAGCTTCAGATTCTTCGCCCCCTGCAGGGTCTTTTCCGTTAACGGAGCCTTGTTTCCAACTACAACGTCCGCATCCTCAATCCGCTCGATCACTTCCTCCTCGGTCACTGTATTCGGATAGGTAATCACTTCACCAAACCGGCTGAAGCCCTCCACCGATATATCAAGCCCTACACTATTCCGTTCCAATATCACAATCTTCATATACATTCTCCATCCCATGTCCATAATATCGAAATTATCCTCCTGTTATACCCCTCCCAAAAGGAAAATCAGTATATAAATAGGAGAGGACGTAATCCTCTCTTATTATAAAGAAATTCTATTCTTTTGTCATCTCTTTTCAACCATCAGATCCATTCCAAGGATATGAATAAGCTGTATTGTTTTCTCTATTTCTGCCGTCGGCTTTCCCCGCTCCAACTGTGAAATGAAAGTAATACTTAAGCCTGTATACTCGGAAAGATATTTCTGTGTATAACCCAATTCTTTTCTTCGCGCTCTGATCGATTGTCCCAATGATTTTGAATCCGTAATCTTCATAACTTCCCCTTTTAATTTAGTCGTACGACTTATTTTTTTAATTTGTCTTAAAATAAAGCCGTACGACTTTATTTTCTTAAATGTTATATAAAAATATGTCGTACGACTTTATTTATTAATTATATTCTACATTCTGTTTTCGTGTCAAATCGAATTTATAATATTTAACAAAAATGATCCTATTCCGTTGAAAGATACACCTTCTGATTCAGCATTTTTAACAGCTTATACAACGGCTTTCCAAGCATCAGCATCAGTACAAAATTCCCGATACAATGCACCACATCCCAGGGCAGTCCGCTAATCCAGTAGGCAAGCGCATACTTCGGATCCACAAACAGATAAACCAATGCAAACAGTGATCCAAAGATCAGTCCAAAGCTTCCGGACACAATTGCCCAGATCAGAAATTCTTCGTTGATCAGCTTTTTCAGCAGCATCGTAATCACACATAACAGCGGCCAGACATAAAGATAAGAAAACCACCAGGTACCAAAGCCCCACTGGATCAGCTCAAACAGATTAAAAACTGTCACAATCAGCATCGCTTCCCAGCCGAATACCAACGAATACAGGATAACCAGTAAGGATACCAGCTCAATGTTCGGCAGGAACTCCAAGACCACCTTAGACACATAAAGGATAGCACTTAAAAGTGCTATCCTTGTCATTCTCTGTATGCTCATCCTACCATCCCTGCTTTAAGGTAAAGTTGTAAGTATCACCATCCTGAAGAGGAATTTCATCCGCACCGGTCACAGCTGCTTCCCCATTCACGGAAATACACCACCAGTACTGGTTATCGGGATCTTCCTTCATACCATCAAAACCCGTAACATAAATGCCATAATCTGACTCCTGATATTCACAGCCTTCAAAGGTTCTTAAGAATTCTCCAAGAAATTCCGCATCTGACTTACAATCCGCAGTCTGATCATAGCCATCTCTCTCTGATACAATCTGTACCTTGAAATTCTTCACTCCGGCTGTGGTACTTTTCTGATTCAGTACAACGGCAACAATCGCAGCCACTGCCACTACCGCTACAAATACTGAGATCAGAGTAATCTTTTTCTTCTTACTCATTTTCGTTCTCTCCTTTGATCGATTCATTCGTCTACCGGGTTTTCATTTTATCAGTATCGCAAAAGACTATCAAGCATTTTCCAATGATCAGCCGAATATTTACAGCATCTCCGTAAGCTTCTCTTTACCGACATATCCAACAGATGTTCCGGATACCTGTCCATTCTTAAATACCAGTACGGTAGGCACACTCATCACGCGGTACTGCTGTGCAAGTCCCATTTCATCATCCACATTCACTTTGCAGATTTTCGCCTTTCCCTCATATTCCTTCGCAATCTCATCAATTACAGGTGAAAGCATCTTGCATGGTCCGCACCATTCTGCATAAAAATCTACTAAAACAGGAATCTCGGACTGCAATACTTCCTGTTCAAAATTAGCTGATGTTAAATTGATCTCTGTCATGATTCTGACTCCTTTCCTCTTAGGTTCAGTTTTTCCGTTACATCATTATTTATGCACATTTTTCCTGTATTGTCCATAAGGAAAATGAGTACCACTACAAGAACTATCCCATAGTGATACTCATCTGTACCTGACCTGTTTATTAACTTAAAAGTTAAATATTCAGCAGCTCACTGTAAACCTTCAGTGCTCCATCGGTATCATGTGCAAGCACTCTCTTTGCGAGCACCTTACCGAGCTGTACACCTTCCTGATCGAAGCTGTTAATATTCCATACAAAGCCCTGGAACATTACCTTGTTCTCGAAGTGTGCAAGCAGCGCACCTAAAGCAGCCGGTGTCAATTCCTCACCGATAATAATGCTGGACGGACGGCCGCCTTCGAAATTCTTGTTGCGGTTCTCATCTTCCTTACCACATGCAAATGCAACGATCTGGGCTGCTACGTTTGCACAGAGCTTCTGCTGGCTGGTGCTGTCCTGAATAACAACATCCGTGCCAATCTGGCTGTTCTTAAATCCAATGAACTGTAACGGTACAATATCGGTTCCCTGATGTAATAACTGATAGAAGGAATGCTGTCCGTTGGTTCCCGGTTCACCAAAGATGATCGGTCCTGTTACATAGTTGATCGGCTCGCCGAAACGGTTTACGGACTTGCCGTTGGATTCCATATCAAGCTGCTGTAAATGAGCAGGGAAACGGCTGAGCGCCTGGGAATAAGGAAGAACTGCGGTTGCAGGATATCCCAGTACATTACGCTCATAAACACCGATTAATGCATCAAGCATTTCCGGATTCTTCATAAGCTCCCTGTTTGCAGAAAGCTGATCTACTTCTGCTGCACCATCCAAGAACTGTGCAAATACTTCCGGTCCAAATGCCAGAGACAGAACTGCGCCGCCTACTGCGGAGGAAGAGGAATAACGGCCTCCGATGTAATCATCCATGAAGAACGCTGCCAGATAATCTGCGCTCTTTGCAAGAGGGGAGGTTTCACTTGTAACTGCGATCATATGCCTGGAAGCATCTAATCCGGCCTTTGCAAGAGCATCCTTAACGAAGGATTCGTTTGTTAAGGTCTCTAAGGTTGTACCGGACTTGGAAACCAGTACGAACAGGGAGTGTGCAACATCGATGGAATTTAATACGGCTGCCGCATCATCCGGATCCACATTACTGATGAACTTTGCTTCCATCTTGAAAGTATTGTTCTTCTTAGCCCAGTTCTCCAATGCAAGATACATCGCACGGGGACCTAAGTCGCTGCCGCCGATACCGATCTGTACAACGGTGGTGAACTTCTCACCTGCTGCATTGGTGATCTCTCCGGCATGTACCTTATTTGCAAATTCTGCAATTCTCTTCTGCTGTGTCACATAGAATTCACGCTTATCCACACCATCAGCCTCTACCTTATTTCCCAGCTGTCCACGGGTAAGCTGATGCAGAACCAGACGCTTCTCGCCCGTGTTAATTACCGCACCATTGTAAAGGGATTCAAATTTCTCTACAAGCTGTGCTTCTTCCGCAAGCTTTGCAAGTACTTCAAGTACCTGATCGTCCACTGCCTTTGCAGCATAATTATAAGTAAGACCTTCTACCATCGGGATGCTGTAATTCTTTACACGGTCTGCACCGTTTTCACCAGACATCACTTCTACCAGATTGACACGATCTGTCTTCTCAAGTTCCTGATAAGAAGCAAGGGTATCCAGATTTTTCCAGTTAAGCATAACTGATTCCTCCTTGTGTGCTTTTTATAGTTATGTTCATATAAATCCGCATAAATTATACTATCATCTGACCGGAATTTCAATAAAGTTCTCAATTCGAATGCTATTACGACTAAAAGCATGCGATTCAATGATTTATTACAGGTCAGTATATGATCCTGTCACGTCCCTTTTCTTTTCCGATGTACAGACGCTCATCTGCTATATTAATATTTTCATCCAGTCTAAGCTTCGTATCATATTCAACAAGTCCGAACGTCATTGTCACCTTAAGCTGCAGACCTTCGTAATTGATTACAGTATCACGGACAACACGTTGTAAATGATCCAATAACACCATTGCTTCATCTCCGTTCACACCCTCAAACACAAAGATGAATTCCTCTCCGCCCCATCTTGCCACTACACCGTGGCCTTCCATTTCCTTTTTAAAGACAGCTGCCAATGTCCTTAATACCTCATCACCACACTCATGTCCATAGGTGTCATTGACCTTCTTAAAGAAATCGATGTCGCCAATCGCAATTGACATAAAAATATCCGGCGATGCAACCTTTTTCTCCATATACTGCATCAGAAAAAGCCTGTTCCATAGCTTTGTTAACATGTCCGTGTTAGCAGCCCTCTGAAGCTCTTTATTATACTTCATCAGCTTTCTTTCAATTATCTGCGAATCCCTGGCAAGCATCATTCCATTTAAATAGAGCATGAAAAATACAGCAACCGTTGTAAATACCTGTAAAAAAATATCATAAAAAATCTGCAGCTGTATGGTCGTAGCATACATCCGGCAATAAAAATACAAAGCAAGCCTTATCACACACAAAAACAGCACTACTGCACATTGATTCCATCTATTCCTACACGTAAAAATCAGATCCATCAAAACAAGTACAAACAGAAAATGCTGTATGCCGATGTTCCAGCCGATCAGACCCACATTAAAACAAACAGCCGCAACTGTAACCACATTGTACCATATAAGAGCTATTCTTGTATGATTGCGATAGGTCATTCCTATCAGATATCCATATATTAACACAAATAACAGATTCCCGACCATCCATAAGACACGATGCCCCATAACCAGCAGAACGGATATCACCGCCAGATATATCATCATAACAATGGCGCTGATGCGCAAAGCAATGGGACCATCTGCTTTTTCATTTGGATTATCCACATCCATGAACAATATGTTTTTCAGCTTACCCATTTTATAACTCCCTTATCCCATACTTTTTATGCTTCCATCAGATAGGAAAAGATAAGAAATGCCGTCTTTAATGCATTGTGTCTGATCTTTTCATCTTCAATGCAGAAAATATCATCCTCTATAATCTGAACCCCCATCTTTTCCAATGTAATATGATCCACCTGGACGATTCGCTTATTCTCTGCACTTAAATACCGTTCCCGCACATTCTCATCCACTGTTCCGTTATTTGCAACCACCAGATCGATCTTACGGGAACCCAGATACTCATTCAATATCTCCACATGCCGGCTGACTGTCTGGATATCCGTCTCACCGGGCTGTGTTACCAGATTGGATATGTATAAAAGCGGAGCCTTCGTTTCCTCCAGAGCGCTCCTCACTTCAGGAGCAAGCAGATGCGGAACAATACTGGTATACAGGCTTCCCGCACTGAAAATAATCAGATCTGCCTCTTCGATCTTCTCCCGGATTTCCTGTTCAATTTTAATATCATGATCATAACTCAGACGGCTGATGTTCCTTATATTCCTGCTGACAGCCTCTTCTCCAAAATATTCTCTTTCCGTGCTTTCACCAACCAGATCGATCTTTTCACCCGTCAGCGGAAGCACTGTCCCTTTAATATCCAGAAGCTTGCACATATATTTGGTTGCTTCCGTCAGATTTCCCTTCAGATCAATCAGGGCTGCAAGCACGATGTTTCTCACAGGATGATTATTCAGGGATCCCTTTTCAAAGCGGTAGCTTAAAAGATCAATAAAATCTTCATCCACGTTAGCCATGGAAAGCAATACCTTTCCGACATCCCCTACTGCCGGTATATTCAGCTCTTCCTTCAGCTTCCCCGTGCTGCTACCATTATCACTGACAGCAATTACCGTTGTCACATCGATCGGAAAAAGCTTTAGTCCGGACAAAATACAGGATAACCCTGTACCTCCTCCGAAAATAACAACCTTTTTCATAGCAGCTTTATTTCCCCTTTCCGGTTATTTTTGTATATTAATATCATAGCAAATTTTTCTTTAATTTTCAATTATACTGCACTCAATCCATACAATCTCATACAATCCGACAGCTTATGAACAGGCACGTCTGAACTATTCCCAATGATAATGCTGAACTGCCACGGCAATAAGTAGCTGTTTGGTACTTATGTACTACAGTTTGGGCTTTTTTAATGAATTAATTGTCTATTCCACCATCTATTATTTTTTCCCGGACAACGATATACTATGGGTGTCAGAAGAAGCGGTAAGTTACAGGATCCGCCTGCAGCTTTAATCCGTTTTATGGAAAATAAAATTAAAGAAGGTGACAAAAAGGAGACATTTTACAATGAAAAAGCAGAAAACAGACAAAGGCTTCAGCTTAATCGAACTCATCATTGTTATTGCAATCATGGCCGTACTGGTTGTCGTATGTGCCCCCATGTATATCAAATATATCCACAAGGCAGGCGTTGCCAGAGACTGGGCCAATCTGAAGCTATATTATGATGAAATCCAGGCCGATTATGTATCTACCGGAGAATATAATCCTGAAGTAAAGGTCCTGAAACATGACGGGTCAGATAGTTCTATCTGGAATCAAAGAGAAATTTCTTCTTTGGATGGAAACAAAATAAAAATGAAGGCCGGTTATTTTGTAGTGACAAAGTCCCCTTCAAATAACGGTTATCATCTGGCCTATTATTGTGATAAATGTGCTACTGATTATGAGCATCACAAGGATACCTGTATACTGGTCTTAGGAACCTAATCCAGACATCATTTCACTTGAAACTGATCTTACTGCAAATTGTCCATCCCCTGTCTCTTCATCCGGACATAGGATGGACTAATTTTTTCCACAAATTATTTTCTCAAATATTCACCAAATCTTAACAGAAATTTTAAATCGTTGATTGTATAATACAACTATAGCTGTTGATTCAGAACGTCATGATCACATGACTCTGAATAATTACCAGATAACAGACAAAGGAGTAACCAATATCTTGAAACCGATCAGAATAACCCAATTTGTTTTTCTCCTTACCGGCATCCTGATGATCGTCTACGGCGCATTCCGTGGCGAAGCTGCCGTTGTTCTCGGTAAGGCAATAAAATTATGTCTGGAGTGTGTGGGAATTGGATAAGAAAACAAACATGATATCAAAAAAAATAGAACAACTGAGAGGATGGATACAGGCTGCTGCCACGCTGCTTACCAACATCCATCTTCCCAATTTTTTCAAAGGAAAAATCTACCAGGGCAATGCGAAAACCGTATGTGTTCCTGGACTGAACTGCTACTCCTGTCCTGCTGCCACAGGTGCCTGCCCCATCGGCGCGTTTCAGGCGGTAGTCGGATCGTCCCGGTTTAAATTTTCCTACTATATAACCGGATTTTTTATATTATTCGGGGTAATCCTCGGACGATTCATATGTGGCTTTCTGTGCCCGTTCGGATGGTTTCAGGATCTGCTCCATAAGATTCCCTGCAAAAAATTTTCTACCGGAAAGCTTAAGCCGTTGAGATATCTGAAATATATCATCCTTCTCGTCTTCGTTATTCTGCTTCCCATGCTTGTAACGAATTCAGTTGGAATGGGCGATCCGTTTTTCTGCAAATATCTATGTCCGCAGGGAGTTTTGGAGGGCGCCATCCCCCTTTCCCTGAGCAATGCTTCAATCCGCATGGCATTGGGGAAGCTGTTTACCTACAAAAGCCTTATTCTGATTGCTGTTGTGATTTTAAGCATCCTGTTTTACAGACCCTTTTGCAAGTGGATCTGTCCGCTTGGAGCCATCTATTCCTTATTTAATAAAGTATCCTTCCTCCGCATTAAGGTGGAGAACGATCGTTGTGTCGGATGTATGCAGTGCACGAAGGCATGCAAAATGGATGTTAACGTCCTCGAAACGCCTGACCACCCGGAATGCATACGATGTGGCGCCTGCATGAAAGCATGTCCGCACAATGCCATCCACTATCAGTTCATGGGAAAGGATCACACGGCCAGATAACAGGTCTGAACATGGACTGGTCATCAATAGAATAATCAGTCTGCATAGCTGCAATATGATATTAAACAAACTGCTCAATAAACTCGGTTTTACTGCATGGCTTTCCAAAAAAATAACCCTGCAGATAATCAGCCTTCATCCTCTTCATAGCCAGCTGCCATTCTCCTCTTTCTATGCCCTCTATGCAGATTTTGATCCCTATACTGTGTACCATTTCGATGATTTTCTCAAACAGCTCATAATCTCTCTTATCACTCATTGCTTTTGATGTAAAATCCTTGTCCATTTTAACACAGCCAGGATTCATATCCCTGATACAATGCAGATTGGAATAACCTGTTCCGAAATCATCAATTACAAATGGAATCCCGTTCTCCTCAAGCTTTTTACGGAATTCGCAAAAAGCAGGCGTCATATCCATAAACCCGCTTTCGGTCATTTCCACGCAGATGCATTCCGGCTTCAATTCATTCTCCTGTATTGCAGAAATAATCTTATCCGCAATCTTTCCCTGCAGAATCTGGACATAGGAAATGTTTATGTTCATCTTAAAGCCCGGAATATATTGCTGCATCTCACGGCACATTTTCGCTGCTTCACTCAGAATATATCTTCCTGCAGGAATAATTAATGAAGTCTCCTCCAGCAGAGGAATAAACTCAAACGGGGAAATCCTTTCCACCTCTCCTTCGGAGATCATGGAAAAGCGCATCAGTGCCTCTGCTCCTATTATACGCCTTGATGCACAATCCACAATCGGCTGATAATATATCTCAAAACCTTCAAACTGATTTGCGATTGCATCACGCAGAGCAGCGATGATTTTTTCTTTCTGCAGAAAAGACTCATAATCCTCCTGATTGAAAAAATAAAAGCCTTTCTTTCCTCTGGTCTTTGCCTGCTTCAGGGAAAACTCAAATTTCTTACGGCACTCCTCATAGCCCTCCGAAATAGTCTCTGCATCAATAACTCCGACAGAAACAGTAAATACCGTTTCATATTTTTCCGCAACAATAAAATCCTCTATTCTATCGCAGATCCTTTTCCTTAACTGTACGGCATCCTCTTTCGTATGACTTTCCAGATCCGCTATCACATACTGATCCGCTACCAGATGATACAGCCTCTGGCCTCCGGAAAGACATTCTGTCATGCAGTCTGCTACACTTTTTAGGATATAATCTCCATAAAGAGAGCCCGATGCTCCGTTAATCGCCCCGAAATTATCAATTCCTATATGCATAAGAAAGCCATGTGTAATCGGTTTTGCCTGCGAACGGAGATAAGAACAGAATTCTAATCCTCCCAAAAGTCCACTGACATTATCTGCTCTTTGCGGCTTTCCGGTTTCATTCAGACAGCCGATTAGATAACCCGGCCTGCCGTTTTCATCATCAATTACTACTCCACGACAGTTAATCCATACCGGCATTCCCATTTTATCAAGCCAGCGATAGTGCAGATTGTGAATCTTTTCCTTGCCTTCTGTGATACTACGCATATGTTTTGCAAGCATCGCACGGTCTTCCTCATAGATCGCATGGAGCATTTCATCCGAAGCATTGTTAAGGATCCTGTCCGGTATCAGGAAACGTCCTACCGCCGATTGCGAAATCTTCATCGTATTCTTCTGTAAATCAAAGATATAAAGGAAATCATCCATACAAGGATCAATGATTTCAATAACATTCTGGGTGTCAATCTCTTTAATTACCTTGTAAACATCCATACTCATAATACCTTGTACCTTCTCTCCCGATATTTCATGCCTTACTATACATATGGTATTAATTGTGTCTGGTATGATACTAAGCCTCGAATTTTGCAACCTTAAACTTACGGATCATTTTTCTCAGACCATCTGCCTCGTTGTTCATCTGCTCACTGGCAGCTGCACATTCCTGCGATGTTGCGGAATTCGTCTGTACCACGTCGTTAATCTGTTCAATTCCGATATTAATCTGTTTCATTTCAGCGGTCTGCGTCTCCAGCGTCTCTGCAATACCGGTTACCTCTCGTGTAATAATTTTGGAAGTATCCGCTACCTCTTCAAGCTGTGCTGCAGTTTCCTTTGCAACCACCATGCCCTTTTCCACAGCACTTACAGAGCTTTCAATCAATGCTGCAGATTCCTTTGCAGCCTGTGCACTCTGATCTGCCAGAACATTCACCTGATTTGCTACTACAGCAAATCCTCTTCCGGCTTCTCCGGCTCTGGCTGCTTCAATGGATGCATTCAATGCAAGTAAATTGGTCTGGGTAGCAATTTCATTAATCGTTGCAATAATCTTGTCAATCTCCTGTGATGCCTGATTGATTTCATTCATGGAATCCACCATCTCACGCATTTTTCCATTGCTTTCCAGAATGGCACCACCCAGATCCTCGACTCTTCCGCTGATTTCCTTTGCTGCATTCGAATTATGCTCGATCTGCTCCGAAACACCTGTAACGGTTGCTGTCAACTCTTCTACAACAGAAGCCTGATTGGTTGCTCCCTCCGCAAGATCATTGGAGCTTGCAGCTACCTGCTCTGCACCGCTTGAAACCTGTTCGGATACACGCTGGATTCCCTTCACGGTATCAGCCATGCTTTTCTCAAATGCCATAAAGGAATTCAGAATACCGATGAAGTCACCTCTCCACTCTACCTCAGGCTGGACATCAAAGTTTCCTTCGGAGAAAAGCTTCATGGCACGGTCTATATCATCGATATAGGTTCCCAGAATACGGGTGGACTTACGTATGTTGTGTGCCAGTCTTCCGATTTCATCATCGGAATGATATTCCAGGTTACTGTGCAGGTTTCCTTCTGTTAATTCCTTTGCAACATCTTCAATCGCACGTAACGGCTCAAGAATGGTTTCAAGTACTCTTTTACTTGTTTTCTTTGTCAGTACCAATGCAAAAATCAGACAGACAGCAATACCGGCCAGCCCGACTATCGCACAGATGATGGTACTCGCAACATCACGTCTGTCCAGTTCATCCGTTAATTCATCCAGTTTTTTTACAGTTTCAACACTCTTATTTAATGCAGGAGTACATTCATTCAGAATATCCTCAATTGCCTTATCCCGGTTTCCTGCTTTAATTTCCTTCATGATGGAATTTCCAATGTTTCCCCAATCGTTAAGAGCAGAAGAATATTCCGTATACAGTTCATCCGGAACAACTCCGGTCTGTTTCATAATCTCCAGCTGGGAGCCAACCTCTGCAAGCAGGTTTTCTACTGTCTGTTCATAGCTCTCATAGGTAGAGACATCCTCGTTCAATGCCATTTCCCGAATGTTTCTTGCTGCTGCATTGACATTCATTCTGCAGATTTTTACTGCCTGGTCTGCTGCATTAACACGATACACATAATTCATCATATTAGCAAACAATACCCCTATAACTACGATGGAAAGAAGTCCGGAAACCAGCATCATAATGATCACTTTTCTATATCCGTAGTTTATTCTTTCCTTCAGGTGCATATTTTCCAATTTTGTCTTCATCGTATTCTTTTTGGATTCCATAATTAGTACTTCCTTCCTATTAATTTGTTTTTATCTAATTTGTTATAGCAGAGTTCTTATTTTAAGTCAACTCCTTCTATCGCTTTCTCCCGGCTTTTCTGTAAATTCTACCTTTTGTACGATAAACTCTTCAAATTCAAAAAAAAAATTGAGCATCTTTTATCCTAACAGAAGCTCCTTGGCTGTGTACCTTTTACCCAAAAAAGACTCCTTTGTTGTGCACCTTTTACCTAAAAAGAAGACTCCTTTGTTGTGCAAATTGCAGAATTCAAAGGAAACTCTTTAGATAAGTTGACTTTATATGGAAAGTTTGGTATATAACTCTATATCGAACTGGGTAATAAGTACTATATTATTATATAAGAACAATAACGTCAGCCGTTATGGATTGGAGGCAAATGAACAATATAGAGAATATCTGGCAGTTTCTTGAAAATTTAAATGAATATGTATATGCAACCGATATTGAAACCAATGAGCTTGTATACATGAACCGTAAAACTCTGGCTGCTTATGAACTAGAATCACTGGAGGAGATAAAGGGGCGAAAATGCTATGAGGTCCTGCAGAAATCCTCCATTCCCTGCGGTATATGCAATAACGACCGGCTTTGTGTCGGAGCCTTTGAGGAATGGCGCTACTATAATCCGGTAATTGATAAATATCTGCTTTTAAAGGATACTCTGATAGCCGATTCTGCAAGGAAGAAAAAGTACCGGATCGAAATCGCCATCGATATCAGCGAGGAGCGTTCCCAGAATAAGGTCATCCAGAAATACCGGGATATGGGAGCTTTGGTAAATGAAGGGCTTAAGGTTGCACTTTCTGCAGATACTCCGGATGAAACCATCCAGATTATTCTTGAGTATCTCGGTAAATCATTAAGCGGTGAAAGAACTTATATTTTCGAAAAGAATGAAAACGGCTGTGATGACAATACTTACGAATGGACTGCTGCCGGAATAAAGCCCGAAAAGGATAATCTGCAGAATCTGCCGCCGGAGATCTGTGCAAACTGGTATCACTGTTTTGATGAGGGAAAATGTATCGCCATTCAGGATCTGGAAGAAATGAGGGAATCGGATCCCTTACAGTATGAAAATTTAAAGCGGCAGGGGATTCATTCCATTGTCGTTGTTCCTATCTATGATAAGGGAAAAGTCATTGCGTTTTACGGAGTGGATAATCCGCCACCCATGCTTTTGGAATATACATTCAGCATGCTTCAGATTATGGGCTCCTTTCTTGTCTCCTGTATCAGGCGGAGAAATCTGATGAGAAAACTCGAAGCTTTAAGCTATAAGGATGCCCTTACCCAGCTTGGCAATCGCTTTGCCATGAATAACTATGTACAGCAGATTAATAAGCAACACAGCATTGGCATCGTGTATTGCGACATCACAGGTCTGAAGCAGGAGAATGATACTGTGGGACATCAAATGGGTGACCAGCTGATTCTCAGGGCATCTGCCTGTTTAACCAAAGTATTTGGTGATTACGGAGTATTCCGTATCGGAGGAGATGAGTTATTAGTGATCTGCTCCCCCATCGACCAGGATACGTTAGCGGAACGGGTAAGCCGGTTACGGGAGCTGATGAAGGAAAATTCCGTCAATATGGCCATCGGCACCGTCTGGGCGGATAAGGTATCCACAGATCTGGATGTTTTACTACGGGAATCCGAAAAGCAGATGTATCAGGACAAGGCAGAATATTACAGAAAAAGCGGAATAGAACGAAGGCGGCATTAATATGCCGCCTTCATTTCTCTCTTTTTCTGATACATCTCCTCATCGGCACGCTCCCGCACCTTTTCCAGATCGGTATCCTCAGTCGTGGCAACCGCACAGCCACAGGCAATTCCCACCTCGACCGGAATAATGTTCTTATTGTTTAATATCTCTACATCCTGATGCAGCTTACGGAGCACGCTCCTGATCTTACAGCCACTACCCTCCGGGATAATGCAGCAGAACTCATCTCCGCCGATGCGGTAGCATTTACCGTAACGTTCAAAATTATCCTCGATAATACGTGCCGCATTGACAAGATAAGCATCCCCTGCCCGGTGACCATAATGATCATTACACTGCTTGAGATTGTTTAAATCAAAGGTCACAATCATATAGCCGGCAAATTGCTTCTCATTTCTGACATAATAATCATAGGCATTCCGGTTATATATTCCCGTCATGGAATCATTCAGGGCAAACTGCTCAAGCTCCTCTGCCCGGCGTACCTTTTTCAGGCTTGCAACCGTTTGTCTGGCTGTCGCTATTCCAAACAAGAGAATAAAAATCAGAAATGCGATTCTTCCGAATACACCGGCATTATTTCCGGTTCTATAATATCCGATCAGGTCGATTATGGCAGCCAGAAATACCAGTATCAGTGCTCCCACACAATACTTAAGCTTCTGGTCAAGCTGCCGTTTCACCATTTTATTTATAATAGCCACAAGAACGTACACTATCACCAGAAGAATGATCAGATGTGTCATCCACAGGCTCCGCCTGAACTCGTAAAGCCCTGTCATATTCAGGATATGGTCCAGAACGATCACAGCAAAGTCCATCACAAAGATGATTTTCCAGCACCGGCTGTCATGGATCTCCAGAAAGCTCTTCACAAACAGGAGAAATGGCATCGGCATTATCATGAGGGTAACAAATGCAAGATAAGAGCATGCCTGTCGATTGACGAAAATAAGTGTAGCCATATTTGTCTCATTAGCAGACCACAGTCCCAGCAAAATAGAAAAAATTCCCAGATACAGTGATGTTCCGTCAACCTGATTTCCTTTATTGATCACTATCCAGTATAGGGTAATATATAAACCCACAAGTCCAATAATCATACTTATGAGGGATGCGAACATCGACTGCTGGAGCAGTCCCATATATATATCATTTCCCCCACCGATATAGAAGATCTGCTCCTGGCGTGCTGCCATCTGGTAGCATGGCGTAAGCTGTACACAGACCCGGCTCACCCCGTCCGGAAGCACAACAAAGCACCATCTCCAGCCCGGTGTATCACCCCATATACTGTCTGATGTCTCCAGTGTATAAAGCTCTTCTCCGTCTGCATATACGGCAACACTCTGATGTGCTGTATAAAACACAATTGAACCGGGTGCCTCACCATATGCCTCCATCAGAAAATCATACTGCTCTCTGCCATCCTCCTCAAAATGAACCTCATCCGGCACACACTTCTTCAGCTTTTTTACAGAAACTGCACGGTCTGACGTAAAGAAAATACATAAAAGCACCATCACCAATGCAGCTGTGACTACGGAAATCAGTATTCCCCGTTCCCTCTTCATGTCATAATTCCTTTCAACACAAGATAAGCAAAGTTTTGCTGCTCACTCCGGAATCATATTCCTGCGAAGCCAGACAGCCCGTGTCCGGCAGCTATGTGTGCAGTAACAGCCAGCTTGCCATGTTTTCCACATTCTTCTAATATAAGCACCATCTCCAATAACCTGAAAATAGGACATAAGTACCATTCCTTGTTATTAGATATACCATATAAAGGAGCTATCGTCAATCAGAGAATTCCGAAAACAGGATAGACGAAACAGGAAGGGCGATTCTTACTTTATTTTCATGATTCGTATAATAATTCCTCCAGCAGGGCTTCCAGCTCCTGCTGCTGGGAAAAATTAACGATTCCCGGTTCTTTCGTTCTATCAGAAACGGCTTTTCCCATAGTTTCCTTCTGCCTAAGCTCGTCCAGTGCCGACAGCTCTGTTTCCAGCCGCGGGCAAAGGTGATTGTCCAGATAATCTACCAGATTGATCTTAAGGAGGTTCTTTTTTTCCTCCAGGTTCGTAAAACTCATCACGGAAAAGTACAGATACAAGCCCAGAATACTGATTAAATAATAGGGAACCATATCAAACAGTGTTTTGCCAAATGACAACTGCAGGAAAATGCTGATCCCCGTTGATAAGATAAAGAAAAACATCATCTGTCCGGATAGCTGCAGGTATCTGGTCAAAGGTATCCCCAACAGCTTCAGCTTTTTGATGAATTTATCCACATACACGGATGTGTTTATCATTCTGCCATTTAATTTGTAATAATTTACGTACTTTTGGCGGCATTGCTTCAATGCGTTACTCCGGATCATACTCATATTCTCAGATTCCTGCAATAAAACGTGAATCATCACACCTGCAATTGTCTGGAATATAATACTTAAAGATAGAAATACTATCATACAAACAGATAAAAAATGGAAATTTTGTAATAATGACAACATAATCCTTCCTCCATGCCTGTCTATAATTCTGAACAGTTATCTGAATATATTATATAATTATATATTTATTATGGGAGGGATCAGTTATCTGATTATTTCGACAAAAAACGGACTTTCTATGGAAAACGCAGAAGGAATCTGCTATACTTTCATGTATCGAACCAAAATGGGAGGCATCTGTATGGAACAATCAACTGGTTATAAAATTGTACTGACCGGCGGCGGTACAGCCGGCCATGTTACTCCGAATATTGCACTGCTGCCGCATTTACAAAAGGCAGGCTTTGAAATATCTTATATCGGTTCCTATGATGGCATCGAAAAGAAACTGATCGAAGACTTTCATATTCCTTATTATGGTGTTTCCACCGGCAAATTCCGACGTTATCTTGATGTAAAGAATCTCACGGATCCCTTCAAGGTCATTAAGGGCTTTGGGGAGGCTAAGAAGATATTGAAGCAGCTTAAGCCCGATGTAGTCTTTTCCAAAGGAGGCTTTGTCAGTGTTCCCGTCGTCCGGGCCGCTGCCGCTCTCCATATACCGTGTATCATCCATGAATCCGATATGACCCCCGGACTTGCCAACAGGCTTTGTATTCCCGTTGCAAAAAAGGTCTGCTGTAACTTCCCGGAAACCCTCGCCATGCTTCCTAAAGATAAGGCGGTCTTATCCGGTTCGCCGATCCGTGAAGAACTTGCAAATGGCAATAAAGCAGACGGACTTTCCTTCTGTGGCTTTAATGCTTCCAAACCGGTAATTATGGTGATCGGCGGAAGCCTCGGTGCGAACTCCATTAACATTGCCGTCCGCGATGCACTGCCTGTCCTGTTACAGGATTTTCAAGTCGTTCACATCTGTGGTAAGGATAAGGTTGATGAAAAGCTGAACGGCACTGCCGGATATAAGCAGTTTGATTATGTGAAATCGGAATTAAAAGATTTATTTGCTGCGGCAGACATTGTCATTTCCCGTGCAGGCGCAAACTCCATCTGTGAGCTGCTTGCTTTAAAGAAGCCCAACGTCCTCATTCCTTTATCCGCAAGCAGCAGCCGCGGTGACCAGATCCTGAATGCGAAATCCTTTGAATCACAGGGCTTCTCCGTTGTTTTAGATGACGATGCCCTGACGCCTGAAATGCTATGTGAGAAGGTGACAGAGCTCTTCTTTGAACGCCAGCATTACATTGATGCCATGGCAAAGAGCAACCAGTTAAATGCCATTAAAACCATTATGAGTCTCATTATGGAACAGGTCAGGAAATAAATAAATCTAATAGAAACATTTACTCTTCATCTACAAGATCGAATTTAATCCGGTCTTCGTATGGAAGAATTAGTTTCGTTACAATCTCATCTGCCAGGGAGCGCATATCTTCAATCACTTCATGGCAGTTTTCTTTTGTGACTTCAAACTTTCCATCAATCAAATCATTGCAGATCTGATGATTGATTTCATCTGAAAAATGCAGGATATCCATATAATTTTCCAGGTTTAAGATCGTTTCACGATTGTTCATGAAATAAAAGCAACGAACATTCTCGTACTCCAGAAGCGTATTCATCGCTGTTTCCATATTATACAGATACGCATTAAGGTCACCATCCCGATAAGTGCTGTCCCACCAGAGCATGGAATACGGCGGCATGAAAATATAGAATTCCGTTTCCGGATGTGCTTCGATCCTTGAGGTCAGCAATTCCAGATTCCGGGAGAGCAGCTCCTGATAAGCATCCTCCGGCTTTTCTTCCGCAATGGACGGCTTCCGGATATACAGCCCCAACGCCATATCGGAATTAAATTCCTTCCACTGCGCCCAGTTATAGGATTCATCCTCGTTATAGTCACCGGTTACAGACTTCGCAATCATATAAGGAATCTTCTCAAACAGGACTCCCTTATTCAGCACATACTGAATGTCATTGATATAATTATTATCATACAGATACATCGGACAGCCCGTCAGCTCAAAGGTCGGCTCCGGATCTGCAACAAGAGCCGACGGATCCAGATTATAAAAAACATATTTTAACTGCTGATGTTCAAAAGCCTCATCCAGAAGATAGCAGAGATCCGCCGTTGCACCGTAGGAACGGATCGCTTTAATCACATGGCAGTTAAAGCCCTCATCAAACCAGCTGTTATTGTAGTTTTCTGCAACTGAAGATCCTGCCACCACACTATCATAATCAAAATTCTTTAGTGTCCCGACCACCTGATATTCCTTATCTGCCAGTACTGCCTTCAGTCCCGGAAGAGCCTTATGATACTGGAAAAAGGGATCAATAACAACCACGATGAGGATGCACAACAGCAATAATGCACCGCTCCCTATGAAAAATCGCTTTAAAAACTGT